>ERZ869936.623-NODE-623-length-31537-cov-7.815545_pt1 | contig 31537 bp, 28 predicted proteins | sample MGYA00520876_ERZ869936 | MGnify/ENA primary metagenome ERZ869936 (study PRJEB32218, sample SAMN09650985) | biofilter metagenome | isolation source: enrty point of leading RO module | place: Saudi Arabia: Thuwal, RO plant located on Red Sea | collected 2016-02-17 ... | reverse complement strand
GTCGCCAGCATCACGCGGCCGGCCACTGTGAGTAGAGCTTTCAAGGTTTCGTTCATCGAATTGCTCACTTTCGTTTATTTCTCGCCAGCGGAGTTATCTGTTGCCACAGATATTCGTTCAAAAAAAAGCCCTCAGCTCTGCCGGGACCGAAAAAGCAGATCGTTCAGTTGCTTTAGCTCGGTCTTTGAAAGGCCAGCGAACTGTGACTCGTGCAGATCAGCCACAGGTTTATCCAGCTTCTTCAACACGTCTTTCCCCTGTTCGGTCAACGTCACCCAAACGACTCGCCGGTCTTCGCCGCATCGCTCCCGCTCGACCAGGCCGGCCTCTTCCAAACGATCCACCAACCGCGTGACGTCGGTTTGTGGCGTCACCATCCGCTCGGCAATGTGGTAGACCTGCATCGGCTTGCCTTCCCCTCGCAGGATTCGCAGGGCGTTGTACTTTGGATCGGTGAGGCCATGCTGCTTGAACAGCCGCGAAAGCTGACCAGCAAGCAGCGTATGCGTGCGCACCAGGTTCAAATACGCTTCCTGCCGAGGCGACGCAAAGGGCTGCCGCTTTCCAACTTCGTCTGCCAGGTTCTTCGGATTCGTCTTGCCCATGCGTCATTTATATGTTGCAACAGACAGTGTGTCAACAGTCATTATCCGGGAGATCAGAAAATCGTCAGAATCGGCCAACAAACACGAATTGCGGCTGAAATGGCAGTCCGAATTCAGCATGCATGTCCGGTTTGGGGGGGGCCCACGCAGATCGGTGCAGGCGAAACTCTAACCCGGGAAATCGACCCACCCCAAATCAAGTCAGCCCAAAGAGCGCAGTTCAAACCGAGGACAGCAAGGTGCCTTCAAATTGCCGCGTTTGGTAACCTAGGACGAACCGTCCTTTGTCGCTCAATTGAACGCTGGACGTAGTCGCAACAGGATTTGCCCCGCCGGTATTCGCCAGCTGAAGTGGCATTCGCCTCGCAGCGAAAGCGAAGTCGGGGCGAACGGCCAGAGCGAATTCGCAACGTACTGGAACGTGATCTTACCCCCTAACTCGAACATTTCAGCAACGCTCAAACCTCAGTGGGAAATCATCGCAAGTGCTTTTGCAGTGACGATTAAGGGGCCAGGCATGCCGCGAACACCTTGGGCAAAAAGTTCAAGAGCCGTCCTGTCGCCCCGATTTTGTCGGCTGAAGGCCGAAAAAATTGAGCAGGAGAGTAAGTGGAGCAGGAGAACAGGAGAGGGAAAGCGACGACAAAGAACGCGTACAAGACCGACAGTTTGCCTCCTGCGGTCACCTGCTCCCCTGATCACCTGCTCGTCTTTGGTAGCCAGCCATGGCCTTCATGTTCGAGAGACTGGAGGTCTACCAGAAGGCGGTTGCTCTTGCCTCCGAAGTCGCGGCACTCACCGAGGCCTTTCCGCGCGGCTACTACTTCTTAACCGATCAGCTCAATCGAGCGGCACTCTCCATCGCCACGAACTTGGCCGAAGGCAACGGCCGTTTCACCAAGCCCGACCGGAAGAACTCCTTGATTGCGCGTGGGTCCGTACAAGAATGCGTACCCCTGTTAGAGGTTGCTTATCGCCGCGGGCTCCTGGATGAAGTCAAACACACTGCAATGCGAAGCGAACTGGAGTCGATCGCAAAAATGATTAGGGGGTTGATCAACGGACTTGAGAACCGCCAAGAGTGATCGACGGCCCGTGATGCGGCTGGTAGCGCAATACCTATGGGCATGTACGCTGTCTGAAGTCGAAGGTGCCAATCATGAGAATGATGTTCCAAATCTGTCGGCGCAGGTGGTCAGTTTAGATGGACTACATCGGCCTCCTTGAACAATACGACGATCCACAGCGTTGGGATTATCCCGAGGGATTCGACTACGACGCGGCCTCCATGCGCTTCGCGGATTTCGTAGATGCCCTCTCGGATGCACTTGGGCAGGCACTAAAAACCGAGTCTGGAAGTTGCATCCAGGATGCGAGCTTCCACAGCCAGATATATCTTCCCCTGGACAAGCAGCGGTTTGCCTTGATTGTATTCAGCAACTTCGGGGATATGGTCACGTTCAGCGAGGATGAACCAATTCCAGTTGATTTAAAGGAGACGGTGATGAATCTCTTGAAACGACACGAATACGTGTACGTTCCATCGTCCGTGCTCGAACGACCATACACGGGAAAGAATCCGGGCGTGACTGGAATCCGAGATTGGTGGACAAGGTACTTCGATTGGGTGTAGTACTGGACTTGTACCGCGAACATGTGGCTCGCAGCAACGCACGGAGGTTGGCCGCCATCCGGCACGCCGAACGGCTCGTCATGTTGGGCCTGCTCACACGACCGCAAGCAGCGTTTGTGATGCAGCGTGACTTGCGGAACCGCAGTTGGCGGGCCCTGCGAGACGCGAATATCCAGGAAACACTCGGGATGACCGAGAAGCAGAAGCAGGAGATTGAGCATGTGGCGGCGATGGCCCGATCCAACCAGGGCAAAGAAGGTCTTGCCGCCGTCAATCAGCAGTATCTGTCAGGACTGGAGGGAGTCTTGACGGCCAGCCAACGGACTGCCTGGTCTCGGCTGACTGCCAAACCGTCTTTGCCTGCGCAGCCCCCGGATTTGCCTGCGCTCGCAGCGGCCGACGCCGCCGATGTCACAAGCGAGGAAGTCTCGCCGATCTTTCACGCCCTGGCCGAGAAGCAGGACGATCTGAAACTTGCCGCTGATCAGAACGAAATGTTGGGTGAACTCCAGACGTTGACGCGCAAGGGGCTACTTTGGATCAGCCACGCGGGTGGATGCCGTGAACAAGAGACACGCGCGGCGTTTATCAAGCATGCCGAGCAGGTCGCTCTGCTCGGCATCCTGACGGAGCGCCAGGCAAGCCGAGTCCAGGCAGAGATCGAGGGACACTGACGGAAGCTGGCCGAATTCCTGGCTATATCCACACGAGCGTACGGCAGGAGGGGAGCTGCTGACGCTCGGTTCGCGCAAGCACGTGCCTGGCCGCGGCGGCTTTCGCACGCTGTGCGCAGATTGATCTTGTCTCAATCGGCGTGCATCGCTTGAATAGCTGCCCCCGGATGAGACGGGGGCGGGCCAGGGGCGGTGGGTTCGGACGATTCGTGTCTCGCTTACCAGGAGTGTCGGATGAGCAAGCGACGGGTTCGATGGATGGGGGGACTGTTGGCGATCATGGCACTCGTGCTGGTGGCCGAACGGGCTTGGGCGATCTACTACTCGCTGGGGCCCTCGAAGGACGAGTGGGGGCTCAAGTACGAGGTGGCCGTCGAGGACGCCGGTGCGGACATGGTCACCGTCAAGCTCACGCTCCTCGACGAAGGACGCCTGAAACCGATTCACTCGGTCAGCCTGTCGGTGCTCGACAAGCAAAACTCGACGCCGAACTCACAGCGATACACGGTCGTGGGGCGGCTCGAGTTCAAGACCACCGCCGACGGTACACGCGTGGGCGAAATTCGCCTTCGCAAGGACCAGGTCGACCTGGCCAACTTGCAGGTCCTCACCCAACGGGTCGACGGCAAGTTTCAAGCCCGAGGCGCCGCCTACTACGATATTCCGCTGGCAAAGCACCTCAATGAGTCCGGTTCGCCGGCCGTGGCTTCGCCGCTGCCTCCCGCGTCGGGCAAGGTCAAGAAGTAAGCCGGCGGCAATTTGCCCAGGCGGCGCGGATGTTCCAGCGCTTTTTTCGCGACCGCTGGAAACGGGCCTGCGCGCGCGATAGCAGCCGAACCGCGGCAGATTGATCTTGCCCGAAAACGCGTGCGTCGCTTGAATGGGCCGCGGTTCAAACTCGAGTCGCGGTGCTGGCGCTTGGGCTGGCGACAGCACTTCCAATATCTGAAAGGTGCACACGCTATGAAACTTCGACGGTCTCGTGTGGTTACCGGTTTGGTGCTCGTGGCGGCGTTGGTGTTGATGGCGGACCGCAGTTGGGCGATTCGCTACAAGCTGCCGGGCTCGAGCGAAGCTTGGGGACTGAAGTACGACGTGGAGGTGGAGGACACCGGCAGCGATACGCTGAGGGTGACGTTCACGCTGGCCGACGAAGGGCGGCTGAAGCCGATCCATTCGATCGACCTGGTCGCGTTCAGCAAGCAGCGCGATCGTCAGGGCGGCCGCGCGTACGACGTGAACGAGCCGATCAAGTTCAAGCCGTCCGGCGACGGGGCGCGCGAAGGGACGGTGACGTTTCCGAAGAAGTTCGCCGACGAGGCCAAGATTCGGATCATCACCCTCACCGTCGACGGCCAGCGCCGGGCTCCGAATGCCGGCGCGTACTACGATATTCCGATCTCGGATTACTTGAAGAAGACGCCCGAGGTGGCCTCGCCGCCGGCGCGAAAGGTGACCAAGTAGCGCGCGTTCAGCAGCATGCCGCGATCTTCCAGCAGGGGATCGGGTGAGGGAGCCGGCCGATGGCTCGCTTGTCCTGGTTCCGGCGGCGGTCACGGTCGCGCCGCAGCGCCTAGCAGACCGTTGAAGTAAGCCATCCTGGCCGACTTCAACCTCGCGGGGTGCGGAGCAAAGCTCCACACGGAAGCGCAATAACGACTTGCGTCGTCATTTTGGGATCGCATCGATGCGATCAAGCAGCCTGCCGAATACTTCAACAAGCTGCTAGGCCTGGTAATCTTGCACGCGGCGCTGCATGTCGGCGTAGGCCGCTTCGATGAGCTGCGCGAGGGCGTCGTCGTCGATCTTGTTGTCAGGGCGAAGCTTCACGTGGCGCATCAGCTTGCCGGTGCCTTCGAGCAGCCCGGCGGGGTCGGCCAGCTCGGCTCCGCGAAAGAACCCGACGTTGACGTGGGCCTTGAACGCGTTGACGTAGGCAAAGGCGGCGTCGCCGACGCAGCCGGTCGGGTGGCCGTCGTGCAACAGCTCGCGCACGTCGTCGCCGCAATTGCGGATGGTCTCGAACCAGCGTAGCGCGATCGTCCCCAGGGCGCCGGCATGGCCGCGCATCCAGACGTCGATGGCCGGGTCGCGCTTGACGGCGCTGGGGAATCGCATGAGGTTGCCCATCGGAAGCCATTGTAGGCCAACCGAATTCCCGCGGTGGCCGGCAATTCGGGGATTCTGGCGGGAAAAAGCGTCCGTTCTTCGGAACAAAAAGTTCCGCCGGGGGTGCCGCGAACGGCTGGAAAACGCGCTCCCCAAGAGTAGGATCAACCGCGGTGCTCGCAACGCACCGAGTGCGAGCGATCGAAGATCAGGTTCCAGGCGGGGGAGCCGATGTTCAAACGGGCCTTTTTCGTGTGGTACTGCGCCGCCGGCCATCGGGTCTGCTCCTCAGAGGAAATCACCTCCCAGCAGTGCAGGGAATGCGGAGCGCCTCGGCATCGCCAGTGCCGGCATTGCGGCTCTCCGATGCCGACGTTCGTCGTGTCGGCGTTCGATGATAGTACAGGCAAACCGGTGAACATGCCGCCGGTGCCAAGCTACTGCGACCGCTGCGGCCTGGCTGTTCCCTGGAACAGCTACCGCCGCATCGTCCGGCGGATTGCAACGACGGTTTTTCGGCCGATCGGGAGCAAGCGGTCTCGCTAGACCATTTGACCGCCGCGGAACTCGCCTCACTGGCCGACCGTGGTCCAGATGCCAATCTCGGAGCGGCCGACGACTACGCAGTCGCGCTGGGTCACTTCCGCCAGGAGCCGCTCGCGGAGCGTTGCCACGTCGACCTCTGCGGCGGTGGCCACGCGGTGCCTTTCGATGGCGGGCAGGATCGACTCGACCATGTCGCCCACGGCCCAGAGCCACGGCCGCGCGTGCGAAGGGTTGGCCACGAAGGTCTGCATGCGCAGCGTGGGAGCAGGCAACTCGGCTTGCAGGAACGCGGGATAGACTTTGTCGAGGAAGCTCCACGATTGCCCGCTCAACCGCGTGGTGTCGATGATCCAGCGGCACGCCCGGTCGTACAGCGGCGCCGGCGGAAGCGATCGCACGCAGCTAAAGTCGGGCTCGTGAAACACCAGCAGGCCGCCGGGAGCCAGATGCCGGGCCAGGCCGCGCAGCATGGCCGCCGGGTCGGCCTGGAAGGGGAGGAAGTATCTGCCCACCACGGCGTCGAAGGGGGCGTCGAACGTCATCTCCGCCGGGTTGCCTTGCTGGAATCGCACGTTTTCCAGACTGCGTTCCTCCGCGGCTCGCGTGGCGGCCGCGACGGCGGTCGCCACCGCATCGGTGCCCACGACCTCGCCCGCGGGACCCACCAGATCGGCCGCGAGCAAGGCCACGTCGCCCGCGCCGCTGCCGACGTCGAGCACGCGCATCCCGGCCGTGATGCCCGCCTCCTGCAAGTAGCGCCGCGTCACCGGCTCGAGCAACGCCGCCTGCGTGCGCAGCCGCGCGAGCTCGCGCTCGGAGTGCCCGAGAATGTAGGTTGGGTCGGACGCGCGCTCGACATCTGCCATCGGTGGGTCCTTGATAGCCCGGGTAGCGCTCATGCGTGGCGTGGGACACCCTACCGCGCCGGGAGCGGCGTCGGCAAACGCCGCGGACTACCGCCGTCGCCGGCACACACTTTGCACACCGGTTTCTGATAGACTGGCGTACTGCCGATCTGGCAGGATGTATCTGGGTTTCCTTTCGCATGCGCTCGGGAGGGAAGTCATGCACGACGCCAACGCCGTGCCGCTGCGCGTGCTGGCCGTCGACGACGACGTCGACGATACGGCCGCGATGCGGAGACTGCTGGAATTGCTCGGTTGCGAGGTGCGGACCTGCAACGAGGCCCATCGCTGCGTCGAGCTGGCCAGGGAATTTCAGCCGAGGCTGGTGATGCTCGACGTCGGCATGCCCGGCATCTCGGGCCTGGAGATCGCGGCGGAGTTGCTGGCCGCGGGGTTGCCCCCTTTTCTGTTGGTCGCGCGAACCGGCTTCGCCGACGACGAAACGAAGGCGGCCTGCGTCGAGGCAGGCTTCAACCTGGTGGTGGTCAAGCCCACCCATCCCAAGAAGCTGGACAAGATTCTCAGCGCCGCGCGGCAACTGGCGCTGGCGTGAGGTCAGTGCGCCGCCGGATTGCCATGGAGGATGCCGGCCGATTCTGGTAGGCTGCCGCCCAGGTGGGTGACTTCTTTGACTGGTCACGCGCAACATCGCGCTTCTCCTTTTGACCGAGCCGGCCGCCTTCAGCCCACGAGGTGCAGCGATGCCCGAGGGGTCTCTTGCTCGGTTGTTGGAACGATCGCTGGTTCTGCGCGAGCGGTCGCGTAGGGCCAGTATCCGGATCGACGCCGCGTACCGGCGGTGGGTCGAAATCTTCGAGGAACTGAATCAGGACGACGGGGAACGTCCTGCCACGTGTCTGACTCCCGAAGCGCCGGCCAACGTCGCCCACCCGGTCCGTTGACCCGCCCCGCGTGCTACGATTTCGAAGCACAGGGGGCGCGGCTCCCTGCGGTTTGATAGATCGGGTTGTCGACGCAGGACGTACCATGCCCCACTTCATTTGCACCACGTGCGGCACGCAGTATGCCGAAACGAACGAGCCGCCGAACCGATGCGCGATCTGCACCGAAGAGCGGCAGTATGTCGGCTGGGGCGGGCAGCAGTGGACGACGCTCGACGAGCTGCGCCGCACGCACCGCAACACCGTTCAGCAAATGGAGCCGGGGCTCACCAGTATCGGCATCGAGCCGGACTTCGGCATCGGCCAGCGGGCGCTGCTGCTGCGACGGCCCGAGGGCAACATCCTGTGGGACTGCATCGCCCGCTTCGATGATGCGCTGGCCGAGATGATCGTCGCCAGCGGAGGCCTCTCGGCGATCGCCATCAGCCATCCGCACTACTACACCACGATGGTCGAGTGGGCCGCGGCGTTTGCCTGTCCGGTGCTGCTGCACGCGGCCGACCGGCAATGGGTGATGCGCGGGGGCGAGCGGATTGAATTCTGGGAAGGCGAAACAAGAAAGCTGCCCGGCGGGCTGACGCTCGTCCGCTGCGGCGGTCACTTCGAGGGCGGCACCGTGCTGCACTGGCCCGACGGGGCAGATGGGAAGGGCGTGCTGCTCAGCGGCGACATTATCCAAGTCGTGCAGGATCGCCGCTGGGTGAGCTTCATGTACTCGTACCCCAACCTTATCCCGCTGCCCGCGGCGGCCGTCGAGCGGATCGTCGCCGCGGTCGAGCCCTTCGCGTTCGACCGCATCTATGGAGCCTTCTGGGGCAAGGTCGTCGCCGTCGACGCCAAGTCCGCCGTGCACCGCAGCGCCGAACGCTACCTGCGTGCCCTCGGCGGCCCGTCGTAGGCGATGGGCTGCGATCGTCGCGGATACCGAACGCGCCCTCTGGCTGGTACACGTGGACACGGCTTCTTCGGGGATACTGCGCGCGGTATCCTGCTTGAGTAACACACACTCTCGCGAGAATCGAAACCAGCTGCGGGGAGGGGCGCGATGGGACTGTTGCGGCGTTTCTTCGGGCGTGACGGCGGCGACGGCGAGCCGACCGTGATGCCCTGGGACGAAGGTCCCTCGATCCTCGAGTTCATCCGTTCGCACGTCGTTCCCGGAGAGCCGGGGGTTTCCGACGACGGCTACCACCTGCCCGACGAAGAGCGTGTCAATGCGGGCTCGCCGATCCGCTGGGCGGCGGGGGCGATGGATGGCGTGGCGACACACCACATGGGGACGGGCCAGGACGACCGCGTGGTCAAGGCGACCGTCAAGCTGGTCGACGCCTATGCGCGACAGCCGACGGCGCTGAACAAAGCCGCCGTTTACAGGCACGTCATCGCGGAACAGGTCGTCTCGATCATCGATCCCGTGATCGAGGCGCTTATCAACGCTCGCGGTCTCAACCACGAGCGGCTATACGAGCTGGCGCACTCGTTTGTGACCGAGGCGACTGACAGGGAGCCGGTGAAGTTCGGGATTGCCCTGCTTGGCTTGTTTCAGCAACCTGCCAACGCCGAGTTGTTCTTGACGCTCGGCCGGCATGACGAATTCACGCTGTTTTGCGCCGTCGCGCTGACCAACTCGTCCGAGAACCCGGAGGAAGCGCTCTGGACGTTGGCACGCAACGTGACTGGCTGGGGGCACATTCACGTCGTCGAACGACTGGCTCAAACAACAAACCCGGCGATCCAGCGGTGGCTCGTGCGCGAAGGATTTCGCAACTCGGTCATGGACGAGTATCTCGCGGCAACCTGCGCCCGGGCGGGGAAGCTGCGAGGCGAACTTAGTCAGGGCGACGCCGACCGGGAGCTGTTGTCCGCAGCGGGAGCGATTCTCGAAGCGCTTATCGCCGGCGGCCCCGCCGAGGGGATCGACGACTACGAAGATGCCCGGCCCGTGATGGAAATGTACCTGGACTACATGACGTCGTCCGCAGAATCGCTGGGTGACTTTCTCCACGTGGCCTCGGTCAGGTCCTTTCTTGGCGAAGGTCAGTCCGAGTGGGAGAACCGCTACAGTGCCGGGTGGACCGCCGATTGTCGCGATCGTCTGCGCGCGCAGTGCGGTGCGATTCTCGGTCGCGCCGAGTGGATGGAGCGCACTCAAGCGCAGTTGGGAAGCGCAGACGAAGTGGAGTTCCACAACGCGAATCGAGTTGCCAAGCAACTCGGCATCGACACATGGAACATTCACTGGCGGCGATTGCAGGAGCAGCCGCTGGATGTGGGGCGATGGTACGAGGTGATGGCGGGTTGCGACGAAAGCCGCATCGCCCAGGCGACCCAGTTCGCCGAAACGAATCTCGACCTGCAAAAGATCGCCACCGGCCCCGGCGATGCACCCGGGATAGGCCCAGGCTTCGAGCATCACATGTGTCTGGACTTTGTGCTGCAGGAACTAGGGCGGTTTCCAGGTCATGGAGCGCGTTTGATTGCAGCAGGCTTGCAGAGTCCGGTTGTCAGAAACCGCGGCGGTGCTCTCACGGCACTGGCCAATTGGCCGCGAGAAACGTGGCCCGGCGAGTTGGAAACCCTGCTGAAAGACGCGGTGGTGCACGAACCAGATGACGCCTTGCGCGATCGCATGCGCGAAACGCTCGAGTCGGCGGATGAGCCCTCGTAAGACGCGGCGCAGCGCGTCAGCAGTTTCAGCGTGCGACCGATGCCGCGATCCGTCAGCCTTCGGCCGACGCGGCGGGTTCCAGCGGCATCTCCGTGGCGGCGCGGGCAGCATGGCCGGTCACGAGCAGCGTGCGCGGGGTGCAGGTCATTTCCCAGCGGCCGCGCAGTTGCGAGCGCTCGAGAATCGCCTCGGCCTCGTCGGGCGTGAAACAACCCGAAACCGAGCGGGCCCACGACGAACCGATGCGGCGCGAGAGAAAACAGCGGCCCAGCAACACTTGGGCCTTGCCCAGCAGGTTCAGGTCGCGGCGATCGTCGCGGATGCAGAACACGCCGCTGGGCTTGAGCACCCGGGCGATCTGGTCGAGCACGCCCTCGGGCGCATCCCAATAGTGGAAGCTCTGGTTCGACATCACGACGTCGAACGTCGCGTCGTCGATCCCGTCCATGTGCGCCGCGTCGCCGACGGCGAACCGCACGCGGTCGGCCACGCCGGCGCGGACGGCGTTTTCGCAGGCCTGCTCGACGAAGGGGAGCGACACGTCGATGCCGCTGACGTGCACGCCCGGGTGCGACTTGGCCAGCAGAATCGCCATCCAGCCGGGGCCGGGTCCGATCTCGAGCACGTCGGTTTCGCCCACGGCGTGGAGATGCCCGGCGACGAACTGGAGCACCGGGCGAAACTCGACCGGGAACTTGGCCGTTTCCTTGCTGTACTCCGCCACGAAGTCGGCCTCGAGAAAGCCGGGCTCAAGGTGCAGTTCGCGCTGGCGTGAGGGGACGTTCATGGCGGACTCCGGGCCTGTACGTGGGGAGGGACGGCGGCGCGTGCGCGGGGGACGGACGAGCGGTACGGGTCTCGTCTCTTGAGACGTATCGGCAAGCACGCCCAGTGAGCGACACTGCGCAAGCGACACTGCGTCGAAAGAGTTCGCACGTTCGGCCAGGGAATTCCGCGAAATCGCGGAAACCGGTGCGACCGACGCCGCTGCCAGGAGAGCGGGGCGCATCGCGGCCGGTCACTCGACCAGCGACTTGATCACCTGCTCGCTGGCGTCGTCGGTGGGGAAGAACGTTTCCAGGCGGAGCTCTTGCAGCGTGACGTCGAGCGGTGTGCCGAGCGTGGTGATCGTGGAGAACAGGCCCAGCTCGACGTCGTCGCGCCGCAGTCGCATCTCGAGCATGGCGGGGCTGTCGGCGGCGAACTCCATCTGTGGCGTACGGCCCGCGCCGCCGCAGGCTTCCAGGGCCATCGACAGCAACTGCTGGCACTGCGCGTCGGCCGGGTCGCTGTTGGCCTCGCGCTGCAGCCGGCTGACCATGGCCGCGGTCAGTTCGTTCCAATTGACGACGAACGGCCGCATGCCGTCCTCGCGAAACAGCACGTGCATCACGTTCAGCGGCGCGACGAGCGACTCGGCCGAGAGCACGAAGCGTCTGAGCAGTTGCTGCGAGGCTCGATTCTGTAGCAGCAGGTTCCAATGCCGGTCGACGACGACCGCCGGGTAGGGGTCGTGCCGCTCGAGCAGGAACTCGAGCGAATGCCGCACGGTGGCCAGGTGCTCGCTGTCCAAGTTGCTGGCCCGGTAGGCGGGCGCGAAGCCGGCTGCGTCGAGCAGGGCATTGCGCTCGCGCAGCGGCACGTCGAGCACTTCGGCGATTTGCATCACCATCTGGCGACTCGGCTTCGAGCGGCCCGTTTCCAGAAAGCTCACGTGCCGCGAGGAGACGTTCGCCGCCATGGCAAGCTGCAACTGGCTCACGCTGCGGGCATTCCGCCAGAAGCGGAGACGCTCGCCGAACGCGGAGGACGTGGAAATGCTGGCCGATGTCATCGCGACGCTCGCTCGCCGGAGGTGGATTTCTTTTTCTGGGGCCACGTGCAGCTTACCGCACGCGTGTCCGCCATCCCATTACCTCGCAGGTAATTGCCGGCGGCACGCTACCAACCAAGACTGAAGCGGAGTCGGACGTGTGCATCGCCTGACTTTCGCGGCCGGGTTTTTCATCGAGCAACCGCTAGGAGGAACGCCGAAATGAACGAAATCGAACTTCGCCAGGGGACGATCCGCTATCTCGATCGAGGGCAGGGCCCGCCGATCGTTTTCGTCCACGGCTTCCTGGTCGATCATCACCTGTGGTCGGGCGTGATCGACGTGCTCAGCGAGTCGCACCGCTGCATCGCACCCGACTGGCCGCTGGGTTCGCACACCAAGCCGATGCGTGCCGATGCCGATCTCTCGCCGCCGGGCATGGCTCGCCTGGTGGCCGACTTTCTCGAGGCGCTGGACCTCGACGACGTGACGCTGGTGGGCAACGATTCGGGCGGGGCGATCTGCCAACTGGTCGTCGCCGATCGCGCGCAGCGGGTGGGGCAGTTGGTGCTCACCAATTGCGACGGGCTGGAGGTGTTTCCGCCGGCCGGCTTCGAGTATCTGGCCCTGCTGCCGCGCCTTCCCGGCGCGATGTTTGCCGTCAGTCAGGCCATGTATCGCATCCCCGCGCTGTGCCGCGGCAAAACGGCCTTTGGGGCGCTCACCAGGCGGCCCCTAAGCACGGCGCAGTTGCAAAGTTGGGTGAAGCCGCTGGCCAAGAGCTCCGCCGTGCGGCGCGATGCCGGCAAGTTCGCCCGGGGCGTATCGAATAAGCTGACGCTGGCGGCCGCCGAGCGCTTCAAGGATTTTGCCGGCGAGGTGCTGCTGTTGTGGGGCGAGGACGATCCGTTTTTCACTCTCGAGTTGGCCGGCCGGCTGAAGGAATGCTTCCAGCACGCCCGGCTCGAGCCGATTGCCGACGCCACCGTCTTTTCGCCGATCGACCAGCCCCAGCGCGTGGCCGCAGGCATCGCGCGCTTCGTCGCTGAGCACGCGGAGCGCGGCGCGGCGCAGAGCTAAATGCGCAAAAAGGATGTTGAACGATCGTCACGGGACCGCGTTGCCTGTTCGCCTCTCCTTACTGAACGCCTTCATCAGTACGACATAACCCACGAACGACACGGCGAAGCTGACGAACCAGGCGTAGCTGTAGATTTGCCGCCAGAGGCCGCTGGGGTCGATCGTGGCGGCGTCGAGCAGGCCGGCGGTCACGGCGAAGCCGGGCAGGCAGGGGAGGATGCCGGCGGTCAGCGCGACCAGGGCCCAGGGATTGAAGCCGCCGCGATACCAGTAAGTGCCTGATGAGCGGTACAGCGCGGGTAGGTCGAGCCGGGCACGGCGGATGACGAAGTAGTCGGCGATCAGCACGCCGCCGCATGCGCCCAGCAATAGCGAATAGCCGATCAGCCACTTGTCGATGTAGACGCTGGCGTTTGCCAATAGCCGCCAGGGCTGAATCACGATGCCCAGCAGGCCGGTAATCAATCCGCCCATGCGGAACGAGATGCGCTTGGGCCACAGGTGGGCAAAGTCGTTGGCCGGCCCCACGACGTTGGCGGCGATGTTCGTGGCCAGGGTGGCCACTCCCAAGGCGAGCATGGCGATCACCAGCGCCAGGGGGCTCGAGAACTTTTCGAGCAGCAGCACCGGGTCCCAGATCGGTGCGCCGTAGATGACGACGGTGGCCGAGGTGACCGCCACGCCGATGAACGAATACAGCGCCATCGTGGGCGGCAGGCCGACGATCTGTCCCAGGGCCTGGGCCCGCTGTGAGTAGGCGAAGCGGCTGAAGTCGGGAATGTTCAGCGACAGCGTGGCCCAAAAGCTGACGTTGGCCGTGAGCGCCGGAAAGAAAAAGGTCCAGAACTGGCCTTCCTTCGCGCCGCCGGGGGCGAACTGCGACCTCTGCGAGAGCATCGGTCCGAAGCCGCCCGCCTCGTAGTAGGCCCATGCCAAGAGCACGAGCCCCAGCAGAATCAGCAGCGGCGCCTTGATGTTCAATAGCAGCCGGATCGACTCCATGCCTCGCCACACGACGAACACGTTGAGCAGCCAAAACGCCAGAAAGCAGGCGAGTTGCGGCACGGTGATATCGAGGCCCGGCAGCGTTTCGGCAGTCCTCCAGCCGGGAAACCACAGCCTCTGCAGCAGCGTGTGGAGCGCGATCCCGCCGATCCAGGTCTGGATGCCGAACCAGCCGCAGGCCACCAGCGCCCGCATCAGCGCCGGCACGTTGGCCCCGCGGATGCCGAACGATGCCCGGCAGTAGACCGGAAACGGAATGCCGTAGCGCGTGCCGGCGTGGGCGTTCATGATCATGGGCACCAACACGATGCAGTTGCCCAGAAAGATCGTGAGCACGGCCTGCTTCCAGTCCATGCCGATGTCGATCAGCGACGAGGCGAGCATGTAGGTGGGAATGCAGGCCGACATGCTGATCCATAGCATGGCCAGATCGCGCGTGCCCCACTTGCGGTCCGAGGCGGGAATGGGGGCCAGGTCGGCACTGTAGTACTGCGAGCCCGCGACGTTTTCGGTGAGCTCGACGATTTCGGGGTTTGCAGCGGTGGGCGAGGCGGCGGCCGGTTCGCGGTGTTCAGACACGTGTCCGCTCCAGCGTTTCGAGTGGCGGTTTCGGAAGACCCCCGTCTGCCGCCCATGCGGGGAGAGGGTGATTTTACGAGAGTTGGGCCGATCGTGAAAGGAACGCGTCTAGCGAGGCTCGTCGCTCGGCTGCCGACCCTCGAGCCGCTGTAGGATCGGCCGCATGGCCTCGAGCTCGGTGTAGTACATGGCGCTTGCGTCGATCTGGCGGGCGTCGAGCCAGTCGAGGTGCTCGCGCACGCGGGGGCGCCCGGACAGCCAGGGGAGAACGAATAGCCAGGTTGCGCCGATCGCGCAGCAGCAAGCTGCCAGCTTGCACCAAGCGGCACGTGCGCGCGCCGGGCGGGCAGAGTCGACGGGGGGCTCGGCGCTATCGAGATGCAATTGCACGGGCATCGCTACTCGGCCAGGTCGGCGAAGATGACGCGGAACATCAGCCAGGCCATGAACAGCGTGAGGCAAAGATTCAGGGTCTGGCCACAGAGATACAACGTCAGCGGCTTGCCGCCTTTAAAGTACGGAGCGAGTGCGGCGAAGTTGGTATCGAGCCCGATGCACACGAACGCCAGGCAGAAGAACCAGCCCCGCAGCGAACGCGTCGAGCCGTGGATCGTGGCGTCGACCAACTCGGGCCCGGCCGGCACAAGCGTGGCGATGAGCGTGAACACGAGCGACGCGCCGACGAAACCGATCACGAACTTGGGGAATCGTAGCCAGATTTCGGAGATGCCCGGCCGCGGCGCACCGGGATCGCGCTCCACGCGGGTGACCCAGTAGATGGCCACGGCGAAGGCGACGACGCCGATCAGGATGTTTTGAATCATTTTCACCGTGGCGGCCACCTCGAGCGCGCGATCGCCGAGCGCGGCTCCGGCGGCGGCCACGGCGCCGGTGGAGTCGATCGTGCCGCCCAGCCAGGCTCCGCCCAGGATCTCGTCCATGCCGACGGCGCGAATGAAGGCCGGCATGGCGACCATCATGATCACGGTGAACGACAGCGACAGGCCGATGGCCAGCGAGAGCTCTTCCTTCTTGGCTTTGCACGCGGCGGCCGTGGCGATGGCCGCCGAGACGCCGCAGACCGACATGTCGGCCGACACGACCATGTTCAGCGAACGCGATTCCAATCGCAGCACCTTCTGGCCGAAGATGTACGTCGAGACCAGCACGATCGGCGTGACGACCCAGGAGACGAAGATGCCCGGCACGCCGAGGGCCATCAGCCGGTGCAGCAGCACTTCGGCCCCCAGCAGCACCAGCCCGGTCTTGATGTAGAACTCGGTCATCACCGCCGGCTTCAGAAACGCGGGCGTGCCGACGGTGTTGCTGATCACCAGCCCCACCAGCAGGGCCCACAGCGCGTACTCGAGGTTGTAGGCCTTGAGCACGCTTTGGCCGGCCAGCACGTAAGCCAGCACGGCCAGCGCGAACACCAGCGGGAATGCCTTGAGAAAGCCGGCCGCGGAGCCTGTGCGTACTTGCGCGGCGACGGCAAACAGCACGCCGATGACGACCATCGCCCCGAGGATGCCGGGCAGGCTGTTCGATGCCGCGGCGTCGCCTTCGGCCGGGCGATACAACGCGGCCAACGGGTTATCGGTCCACGATTGCGGCTTGCCGATCCAGGGCTCGAGCGGGCTGGTGACCTCGACCGTTTCGCCCGACTCGACTTGTTCGTTCAGGTCCGCGGGGCGGGCGACCCACACGGCGAGCAACGAAAGCAAGAGCAGCAGCGCGCCGCACCAGACGGCCCACCAGTCTTCCGAGGTGGTGATTCTCCCCGGCGAACTCTCCGCAGACGGGTCCGGGGGCGTGGCCTGGTCTGTCATGCCTCGTTCCTGGCAATGAATAGAGTGTTTGGGTACGCCCGGCGTGCAACGCCGGATCGCGCCGCAAACGCATTGATAGGATCAACAACGAGTTCGCGAAAGTTCAAACGGTCCTGCTCGAAGGTATCGGGCGGTTCGCGCGACGACGCTTAGCCGGACGCGCTAGGCTCCCTGCGAGCATGCCTGATCCATCCGCGGCACAGCGCCCAGCAGCCGCATGCGCCGAAACACGCCAGCGCCAGCGAGGACGGCTCGGGCACCGCTTGAATGTTGTCCAGACGCACGCTAATGGGCGCGGAGGCGATTAAGTTCGTTCCCGCCGAGATATGGTCGAGCTCGATCAGCGTGACGTTCGCCAGCGTCGAGGCGATCGAACCGCTGAGCGGCAACAGGTTGGCCGAGCTCAAATCGATGGTGCCCGTCGACCATCCGCCTCCACCTGGCACGGGCGCACCGGAAAGCGTGATCACGGTGCCGCCGGGGCCGCTGATGGTAGCGCCTAGCGAAAAAGGGGTCGTGCCGAAGTTGTCGTAAGCGAATTGAATGCCGTCGATGCCGGCCGACAGATAATCGCCGGTCCATTGGGTCGAATTGCGAATCGCGATCGACTCAAGCGCAGCGGCCTCGATGAAGAGCGAATGGTCGCCGCTGCCGGCCGGGCCCACATTGGCTTCGTTCACCGGAGGCGTCGGATCGGCAAACGTGCTCGACCAGCCCTGGGTCGTGCCGTCCTGGAAATCATCTGTCTGGCCGAAGGTCACGGCCCCGGCCGGCGAAGCCAGCGCCAGCGACAGAATTGTGAGAGAAAAAACGAACCGTCTGGTGGAGAGCATTAGCATTACCTCCGAAGTAGCTTGGATGCATTCGAATCAACGAGAGTCGCGAATCTTGTCACCCTGCGTGGACGAGCGCCGGCGTCCGCCGCCGCGTGGAGCATGTATTCGTCGTCAGTGCGTGATGCCCGCGGCACGTGCCTGGCGGACGCACGATGGTCGCCGGCGGGATGCCACCGCTTAGCGTTTCCGGCGACATCCGTGACAGAACAAGAACCCTAGTGCGCCTCCGAGGGCGAGGGCCCAGGTGCTTGGCTCTGGAACGACCGTGGCAACGCGGAAGCCCCAATTGTTCTGTTCGAAAGTGGGATTGAAGCTGGCCACGTACGAAGCGGCCATGTTAGCCGCCACGCTGCCAGAACCCCCGCCCCGCAATCCGCGAGACGACCCGGAGTATAAGGACTCGTTCCACTCCCAGGCATTGCCGGCCTGGTCGAAGGTGCCGTAGGGGCTGACCGAGGCACTATAGGCGCCGGCACTCGTCAAGTCGTTTACGACGTTGAGGTAGTTCGCCGAATTGGATCCGCCGGGTGGAGGTTCGGCCGTGGGATCGGTATCGCTACTCGTGGCGTACTCGAAATAGTTGGCCGTGTTGCCGTCGTTCTTGTGGTAGGCCGCCTTGTACCACTCGTCCTCACTGGTCAGCCACCAGACGGCGCCGGGATTGCGCGTGATGCTAAGGCCGTTGCTCGGCGTCGCTGTTCCACCAAGAATCGTGTAGGCGCCCGACTCGGTGTCGCCGACTCCTTGGCCGTTGTGCAACCAGTTGGCGAAACGGATGGCATCGTACCAGGAGACATTGTTTACCGGCAGGTTTTCCCGGCCGCTGATGGCCGCGTAGCTGTAGCTTCCGCTGGTGCCGCTGCGCGTGATGCCACCGCCGGCAAGGACCAGCCCCATGTTGGTGTTGTAAAGCCCCAACGGATCGCTGGCGGCCTTGGCATTGAGGAACGCCGCGTACTGGGCGTTGGTGACTTCCGTGGTGCCGATGTTGAAGTGATAGGAGACGGCGCCGTAGCCGGTGGTGTCGTCCGCGTTGCCGACGTTGCCTACCGGTACCGTGTCGATGGTGATCGCTGACGCGGTCGCTGTCGGCATCGCCCCATGAAGCACTACTGCCGAGATCACCAGAACAAGTCGAGCGATGAATACGATGGCATGTCGAGTGATGGTCATTAGCGTGGCTCCCAATGATCGGTTGCTGGCTAGATAACGGCTCAGTCGAATGACCGGATTATCGCCCGACTCGCGTGCCATGTCCAACGACGCGGCCCGGTTTTTGGCAGCAATGGTCGAGGCGGAACGCGGGCGCCAGGCCCTTGTGCGATTGGCGAGAGGGCTCACGCGTCGAAGACGACGCGGATTCACAACGGCGCGGCGCCAGCGCGCTTGAAGACAGACGCCGCATGCGGCCGAAAGTAGCTCAGGCCGCCAGACGCCGCTCGCGCTGTTCGCGGCGCTTGCGCATTCGCTCGCGAAACTTGCGAACGTGCTTGCCCGATTTCCAGGTGGAGTGCCGCAGCAGCAGCAGGGCTTTCTCGCTGAAGCCGAGTTCGGCCGGCCGGCCCTCGGCGATCTGCTGGTAGTGCTCGATCAGCTCGGGCCACGTCCACTCGAGATAGGGCCGCTGCGAGAAAAACGCGAAGTGCGTGAACAACGCGTCGCCGCAGGCCACGTTCGGGCGCCGCAAGCGCTGCGGCAGCGTCACAGTGAGAAAGATCTCTTCGTCGGCCCCGCCGCGAAGCACCTCGGGCACCTGCCGCATGTCGTCGCCGAACCAGGAGATCACGTTGATCGAGAACCGCCGCGTGCCGTACAGGCTGATCTTGGTTTCCTTCCAACGGTCGATGCGGCCGGCTGCCAGTTCGCTCAGGAACAGCTCGTGCAGCTTGCGGGCGAACCGCGGGCAGGCCCAACCGTTGCCGTCGAGGCAGAAATTCTGCACTTCGCCGAAGGACTGGGGAATGAATCCCGCCTTCTGCAGCGCGTGGGCGCAGACGCCGTTGTTCACCACGTTGCCCGAGACGATGAAGGGCTCGCGGTTTTCGAGGCGGAAGCGAACGAGGTTGTGAATCGCATCGGGCGCAAACCAGACGATGTCGTCGTCGAGTCGGACGTAGACCGTGTCGGGCTCGGCTGCATGACGGAAGAACCGCCAGATGCCTTCGCCGATGGTGAGCGTCGGGTCGTAGTCCTTGCGGATGACTTTGAAAAAGTGCGGATGCTCGGCTGCTAGCTGCGTGACGTACTGCGCGTCGGCCTCGTCGTGGGTGTTGAGCCACCAGTGATGCTCGTCGATGACGTGCTGCTGCCTGAGCAAGTGCGGAACGAGCGCCTGCAGATAGCGGCGGCGTCCCGCGGGCGTAACGCTGATCACGCGCATGAATCTCTTCCGCTGAATAGGACCGCTTGGACGTGCGACGAACGCGGCGCGGAACCGTGTACGATTCCAGTAGACGATGCCCGGCTCTGCGACAAGAGCGGTTGGATTGGATCCGCCTGGGCCAATCCTGCCCGCCAAGAAGAGGCGGCGCTCCGGAGAGCCCTTGCGTTTTATCGGACAAAAGGCCGCATTGCCTTGGCTGAATGATTCAGCGCCGCGGTCAAAAACCCTTGGCAGACGAGTAGTTACGCGCGCTTGTCGCAGACGGCGCAATCTGGGCGGCGCGGGACCCGGCGAAACAGGAAGCGCGGGCTGTTCAGGTCGAGCGTCAGCAGCCGGCCGAACAGCGATTCGCACGCCGACGATCTCTGCCATCGAGCGGCCAACGGCAGGTTGCCAATGAGCGCAAGCATCGGTGTGCTTTCATTACGGTGCGCAAGCGCGAAGGGGGCCATTTTCTAATGCTGTCCGCGGGTCGCGGACACACGCGCTAGGAATCGGTGAGAAACGGTGCGCGGCTATTGACCTGACGCGCGCTCGCGCTATCTTTACCCGCGACGCCCCACGGCGGAAGTGATCGTCGATTCCACAGCGACGTCGCCGCGGGGAAGCAGGAGGACGCATCGCATGATGTTTCCCAACAGCCAACCAGCCTTGATGGGCAGTTTGTTGATCCTGGGGATCGTGAGGGCCTGCGATCGGCGAAGCGTCGCCGGACGGCCCGCACGTTGGGAGATCGTGCATGAATCGGATCCATATCGCCGTGACGCGGCACGTCAAACCGGGCCTCGAGGGGCAGTTCGAGCAGGTGCTGCGCGACTACGCTCGCGAATCGCTGCGCGAGCCGGGCACCACCGGCGTGCACTTGATCGGACCGCTGAACTCAGGCGGCAGCGAGTACGGCTTCCTGCGGTCGTTTGAGGACGAACCCGCGAGCGAGGCTTTCTATCGCTCGGAGCTCTACCAGGAGTTTCTGCGGCGGGTCGCCCCGCTGGTCGACGGCGAACCGAGGCGCCGCAAGCTCACCGGACTGGAAGCGTTCTTTCGCACCTCGGGCAGTGCGCCGCCCAAGTGGAAGATGGTCGCGCTCACCTGGCTGGGCGTCGTCCCCACGGTGCATTTTTGGGGAACCGTGTTTTCGTTCCTGCCGATCGAAGGCATGCACCCGCTGCTGGTGCTGTCGGTGCGGCTGGGGTTCGTCGTGGCCACGCTGGGCTGGGTGGTGATGCCGTTGGTGACGAAGGCCTTCGGCTGGTGGCTCGCAGGCCGTCCGCTCCGCGAGCTACGCCTCGGCACCAGCGGCGTCTGGCGCCGCGATCCGCAAGCTCCGACCATCAATCGCGAAGTGAGCAGCGCTCCCGAGGGCGCGCCGTAGGCGCGGGCCACGGCCGATTCCTGGTTAGCCCGCCGTCTTGCGACGCGTGCGCGACGTACGCTTGGCGGGTTTGGCGAGCGTTTCCTTGAGCAGCTTGCGCGCGGCCGAGGGTTCGGCGGCGACCCAGTGCGGCAAGAGCGTTGCGGGGGCGACGCCTTGTTCGTCGTGCTTGAGGTAGGCCAGCACGTCGCGTTTCTCGCTCGTTTGAGCCTGAAACCAGGCGTCCCAGGCCTGCAAGTCGTCCTGCGTGTAGTTGCCGCGGCGCAGACGCGTGTAGACGAAGTCGGCCGTGACGATGCGGCGTGCGTCTTCGTCGGGGGCATCGCCGGCGACGCAGGCCACGTTGCGATCGCGCAGCCGCGCCTCGACTTGGGGATCGAACCAGCTCGCATGGCGAAACTCGAGCGCGTAGCGCGGCCCCTGCGGCAGCGCCTCGAGCAACATGTCGAGCCGCGCATCATCGCGGCCAAAGTCCGGCGGAAGCTGAAACAGGATGCAACCCAGCCGGGTGCCCAACTCGCCGCAGCGCTCCACGAACTCGACGATCGTATCGCGGGCCGCGGCGCTCAGCCGCGCCTGGTGCGTGATGCGGCGATGGGCTTTCACGGCGAAGCGAAAGTGCGCCGGCGTCTGCGACTGCCACTCGGCCAGCACTTTCTGCGACGGAAAGCGATAGAACGTGTTGTTGATCTCCACCGTCGCCAGCCGCGCGGCGTAGTACTCGAGAAACTCGGCCGGCCGCGCGTCGGCCGGGTAGAACGTGCCTTTCCACTCGGGATAGCTGTAGCCGGACATGCCCGCCCAAATCTTGCCCGTCGACTTGGGTGCCGCCGGCGGCGCGGACGTCGTCGCGGCGGCCGGCTTGGCGGGCCGCGCTTGCTGTTTTTGCAAGTAGTCGAGGCCCGCGAGAATGCGCTCGACCGTCTTGGCGCCAAACCCCCGCAGCGCCTGCACGCGGCCGTCGGTCGCCGCCTTGCGCAGGTCCTGGGGGCTTTCGACGCCCGCCTGCCGCCACAGGGCTCGCACCCGCGCTGGGCCCAGCCCGCGCACGCGCAACAGCTTCGGCAACTCGGCCGGCACCAGCCCGCGCACGCGCAGGAGTTCGTCGGCCGAACCGGTGCGCACCAGGTCCGAGATCACGCGGCTGATCCCTTTACCGATCGCGGGAATCTCGGTCAGCATGCCCTCGGCGACTTCTTCCTCCAGATCGCCGTACCAGTCCTCGAGCGACTGCGCCGCATTGCGATAGGCCATCACCTCGAAGACGTTCGCTTCGGTGATTTCCAACAGATCGGCCATCTCCTCGAGCGTGGCAATGACTTCGTTCTTCTGCATCGATAGGGATCCTTTCGGCCGGCCGGGGCTCCCTATCAATATAACTTCTGAAAACACGTGGCGACATTTTCGCGAGGCAATCCGGCGCGATCGGCTGCTCTAGCCGCGACCGCGGGCGGCAACGAAGGCGGACCGCAAGGGCGCCGCCTGATCGGGATTGAGCATCTGCAGGTAGGCGAGCTTGCCCTCGATGCGGCGGCAGGCTGCTTCGTCGGCCGGATCGAGGCGATGAATCGCGGCCCGCAGTTTCCGGCGCTCGGTGCGCGAGAGGCCCGGCTGATCGTTGACGACAACGCCCGTGACGCGCTGCCGCGCGCCTTGGCGAAGGACGCGGGTTTTTTGCGGGTTGAGCCGAAAGCCCTCTTCGCGAACGATGCATGCGGCGATCGTAAGCAGCAGCTTGATTTTCGCCGGGTCGTCGCCCGCGAACGTCAAGTCGTCGGCGTAGCGGGTGAACGTGAACCCGTGCTTGCCGGCCAGGCCCGCCAGACGGCGATCGAGCCGCATCAACACGGCGTTGCACAATCCGGGACTGGTGGGCGCGCCCTGAACGCAGACGCGCGGACCCACGGGGACGTGATAGATCTTGCCTTCGGCGGCCACGGGCTGACGCGGCGACTCGGTCATCACGACTGCCAGGGTCGTGGACACGGGGTAGCTGTAGCCGAGTGCGACGAGCAGGCCCCGCACGCGGCCGAAATGGATGCTCGGAAAACAATCCTGGAGGTCCAGTTTGATCACGATCGCCTTGCCCACGTGCTGCCGGGCGTTGCTGGCAACGGAGCGCCCCGCGCGGAATCCGTGGGCAAACGTGCTTACCGGCAGCTTCTTGACCAGCAGCGCGTCGAGCGTGCGTTGCAATTGCTTCAAGCGCCGCTTGGGGGCATGGATCAGGCGGTGTCCGCCGCGACGTTTGTTTAGGGCAAAGGTGACGTAGTGGGGAGACGTTTCCCGCTGGCGATGGATGCTGTAATGACGCAACTGGCCCTCGCTGATCTGCAAGGCGCGGGCGACGTCGGCTTCGCTTTTCCAGACGGGCAGGCCGTAGCGGCGCAGTTGCTCCTCGTCGGTGGTCAAATCGCGCAGGTTTCGGTTGCACGTCCGAAAGGTGGCCGAAAACAGCCGGTCGGCCTCCCGCTGGGACATTACCTTCTTTTTCTGACCGGGAACCCACATGCCGGCGGTGGGCTGGGGCTTGGGCAACAGTCGCGCGTCGCGCACCGCTTGGCGCAGGTGTTGCGGCTTGAGCGGACCGCCGCCGGTGTCGACCCGCTCGCGCGTGAGATCGGCGTCCGCTTCCGCCAGGCCGGAAACGTCGCGATAGCGGCGTCTGCCGCCGAACCAGGATGCCAGCCAGTCGAGCAGTCCCACCGGGTTACCTCCAGGCATGGGAACCGAGGACGATTGATGTCCGAGCCCGGCGCCGAACCACTTGCAAGGCGCTGGACTCATGGCCTCCCGCGTTTCGTACGTGGGAGCCGTGGCGGCGTAATACATGCAGAGTGCCACCGCGGCGAAGCACCGCGGCACGAACGGCTGGTTGCAGTTCGCCGGGCCCGGACATCACGCGTCCTCGTATTGCTCGTCTTCGTCTTCCTCACCCTCGTCGCTACCGTATCCATCTTCCAGCTCCCAGCGGCTGGGGCGCTTGGGCGCCTCGGCCTCGCCGGAGGCGGGCGTGCTGGTCGCCGCATCGACCCGCAGCGGTTCGCTGGCGTCGAACACGGCCAGCATGTGTTGGCAGGGTCCCTGGTTCAGCAGATGCTCCTTGAAAAACTCGCACTGGCAACGTCCGAAGATGATCCGCCCACTGTCGTTGACCACGATCTCCACGGGCTCGACGCCGCCGGCCGAGCCGGCGATGCGCCAATCGCGGTAGATGATCTGCCGCGCCATCTTGCCTTCGGGCGTTTTCAGTCGCGCGGTCTTGACCGTTTCCTCGGCCGTGCAGGAGGCGATGCCGACGCTGCTTTCCGCCAGGAAGCGCTCGGCCAGCTCGCGGCGGCGATCCGGCGGGAAGAACGCGGATTCGTCGGCCGGCTCTTCGAACAACTCGCGATGACGGTAGTCGCGCGCCTCGACGTCGAACATCGTGCGGCCTTGCCGGCAGAGTCGCACCAGCACGCGCGAAGCCGCCGGCCGATCGACGCCGAGCGCCTCGGCCACGTCGTCGATCGAGGCGTGAAAGCGTTCGCGCAGCAGGTCGAGCGTGGGCGCCAGTAGCGCGTCGTCACTTTCGGCGGCCGCGGCCAGCAAATCGAACCCGCCGGTGCCGGTAAACCCGCTCCCCGACCAACCGGTGAGCCCCAGCAGAAACGTCATGCCCGGCAGCTTCACCGCGTAGAAGCTCGGCAGCGCCCGACCTTTCAGGTAGATGTCGACCGAGTCGGCAAACGGTAGGAGCCCTTCGATCAACTTCAGCCGCCGCCGGCCCCAGACGCGCGTGGTCTTTTTCTCGGTGTAGTTGTGCGCCGCACCCTCCAGCGGCACGACGTGCTCCCAGGGCTCGAGCACGAGTCTGGCGTCCTGGCCCGGTTCGAATTCATAGCGCAGAGCCCGGGGCGAGACCTTGGCTTTCGTGTAGCGCAAGAAGCGAATGCCGCTGAGCAGATCGATCGGCTTGACGCTGATGCGGGTGCCGGGCAGGCCCATGGCGGCCTGGACTTGCAGAAACCCGCGGACCCAGGTATTGGGCAGATCGACCTTTTTTTCGAAGCGGCCGCCGGCGCCCTCGGTGCGTACTTCGAGTCCTTCGGGACCGATGCGCAGGGTGGTCGGGCGGCTGGTGCGCATTTCACCCAGCGCTCCCCACAGCCAGGCGCTGAAGTCGATGTTGGTCGTGCCGGTACCGACTTCGCCTTCGGCGGCGAAGATCTTCGGATCGAGAATCAGGCCGGCGTAGGACGATTGGTCCTGGCTGAAAGCCTCGAAGAAAATGCGATCGGGATGCACGGTAATCACCGGGTCGAGGATGTCACTCTCGGCCAGCCAGGTGTCGTCCGACCAGATCGCCTCGCCCAGGGCCCGCAGGGCCACGCGCAACAGAAACCCGTGCTGCACGACTCGGCCGTGAAATCGCACCGGACGCCGGGCGTTGGCCGCCAACCCCAGGGCCGCGGCATCGCGGGTCGATTCGAACATCGACGGCGAGGCGTAGTCCATCAGCACGATCATGCGAGCGCCTCCTGCAGGCCATACACTAGCGGCTGCTCGCCGCGACCGCGCAGCTCGGGACGATGGTGCAAAATGCCCCCAATCAGGCCGATCAATTCCTCCTTGGGATAGTTCTTGTCGGGCAACCGCAAGGCTTCCCGGGCCCGGATCAGGACGTGGCGAGCGGCATCGGCGTCGCCGCGGGCAGCGCTCAGCAGCGCGCCGAACGCGGCCCGGCGCGTCTTGCGGTGCAGGGCACGCAGCAGCGTGCCGATCAGGATATCGAGCACTTCGACCGCCGCGCGCCGCGCGCGATCGTCGTCCTGGGCCAAGACGCGATATATCAGACCCTTCCACCAGGTCGCGAATCGCCGAGGGCTCGGCCAGGTAGGCGTCGAACGAGCGCACGAACAACAGCCGCGCCAGCTTGTTGGTCTTGAGCAGTTGGTTGTAGTCGAAGATCGAATAGGCCGGGATCTGCGTCAATACGTTGGCGGCTCGGCGGGCGAAGACGGTGCTATCGCGATCGCGCAGCGCCTGGAAGTAGTCGCCCAGCCGGTTGGCCGTCGCGACCACTTCGTCGAGACCCTTGGGGGCGTAGAACGCGTAGCGCGGGTTGGATCGCGTCGCGTAGCGACTGGCCAGCAAGTCGACCAACTCGTCATCGCCCTGCTCTTGCGCGGCGGCCAGTAGTTTGGGAAAGCCCTGCCACCAGCTCGGCGCGACGTGCCGCCGAAACGGTCCGCGGACCAGGTCGGGGTAGCGGGCGTAGAGCCGCGTTGCCAGGCCGTCGTCGAGCGCATGCACCCGCGCCATGCTGAAGCCGGGCCAATTCCATTCCGCCGAGACGCCCGCCAACGCTCGCAGCCGCGCGAGGCGCTCTTTTTCGGCCAGCTGGTGGTCGTTGAGCAGTTCCGACACCGCGGCGTTGAAGAACTTGTCGTTGTGGCTGATGCGGATGGCCGAGGCCCACAGGTCCCACCAGCCTTCCCGGGCGCCAAGTCTCACGAAGGGCTCGACGCCGGCGCCGAACCACCCGCGGCCGATCTCGCGGAGATTGGTGCGGACGTAGGGCATGACTTCGCGGCCGCGGGTGTTGAGCAACACGAGCAGCGTATCGGACAGGTTCAGGCCGTAACCGATCGGGTGCCGCCGCTTGAGCTCGGCGTTGAGGCTCTCGGCCGACTGGCTTCCGTGCGCCAACGCGATCACGTCGGCCTTCCACTGCTTGAGGGGAACCTGCCGTCGGTAGAGCTCGTCGCGCAGCTTGTCGTCGCCGGCGGCTTCGGCGGCCGCGGAAAGCCGCGTCCACAATTTGCGACGTTCTTCGCCCCAGAACGTGTGAGGCAGGTGCTTGAGCAGGAACGGGCCGCAGCTTCGGTCGTGCTGGTAGAGAGCCAGCGCCGCGTCTTCGTTCAGTTCGAACCAGTCGTCGTATTCGTCCAGGACGATGGCTCGCGCGGCGGCCGAATCCGCCGCGGTGTAATCGGACAACAACGCCGCGTGCCACGCGTTCGCTTCGAGCATGCCCTGGCTATTCGCGTACTTCCAGCGCAGCAGGCGCCGTACCAGGGCCGAGTCGCGGTTTTCTCGGGCGCTATCGAGCCAGGTTTGCAGCCGCTCGGCGTGATCTTTCCAACTCGTTCGCCGCCACGAGCGTCCGCTGATCGCCCAGTCGGAAAAGTGGTTCAGTATCAAGCCGCGAAAGAGGACCCGGTTGCGCCGGTAAAGGACCGGCCCCCAGAACCAGGTCAGCCCCGGAAACGCCTCGTCGCGCGCGAGCCCTTCGAGATGATCGCGCAGCCGGCGATCATCCGTCTGGCCATCGATCAGTTCCTGTATGGTGCGCTGCAGGCGCTTGGCATCGGCCACGGTCGTGCTCCCGGTTTCCAACAGTTGAGCGAGTCGACGTGGGGCCGTCAACCTTTTGAGGGAGCTGCGCACCGCTCGGAGGGCCCAGTCGAAAGCGGAGCACGCCGGCGCTAGGGCGGGTGCGTCGTCCGCGCGGCTGGAGCGTCCGTAAGCTTGCCGGGCAGCCGGCGCTAGTTGCCTTCCAGCTCGATCTTGGTGGACAGGAACTGCATCATGTCCTTGAGCGAGATCACGCCCACCAGCGTGCCGTTTTCGACGACCATGGCCCGCGAGGCCTGGTTCTGGTTCATGCGGGTGAGTGCCTCCATGGCGTCCAGGGTTGGAGGCATCGTGTTGGCCTCGGAACAGGCATCGACGATGTCGCCCACGGTGCGGGTGGTCCACTCGTCGCGGGGCACGTCGCGGACGTGGCGCGTGGTGACGCAGCCCAGCAGGCGGCCGTGGTCCACGACCGGATACATTTTGAAGTGGTGGTGATAGACGTACTGGTCGACGAGTTGCGCAAGCGGCAGCTCCGGCGGCACGGTGACCGGATCGGTCTTCATGAAGCGGCTCACCGGCTCGCCCTCGAGAGCCCGGCGGACGATCAACTGCTGGTACGACATCTGGGCGGCGCCGCGGAGGAACATGCCGATCAGAAAGTACCACATGCCGCCGATGAAGTTGCCGCTGATGAAGCTGATCACGCCCAGGATGATCAGAAAGATGCCGAAGCCGGCGCCGATCTGCGAGGTGATCCGCGTGGCCCGGCGAATGTTTCCTTGCAGATGCCATAGCGCCGCCCGCAGCACGCGTCCGCCGTCGAGCGGAAAGGCCGGCACGAGATTGAAGGCGACCAGCACGGCGTTGATCAGGGCCAGCTCGCCGAACACGCCCACCACGGGCACGGGCCACGCCAGCGCGTCGCCGGTGCGATAGACGGCGAAGCACACCGCGGCGATGACGACGCTGGCAATCGGGCCGGCGATCGCCATCTGAAACTCGGCCTTGGGGCTGGGCGGCTCGTCGGTCATTTCGGCTACGCCGCCGAAGATGAACAGCGTGATGCCTTTCATCTGCATGCCGTGCCGCCGGGCCACGAGCGAGTGGGACAACTCGTGCAGCACGATCGACACGAACAATCCCAGCATGCCGGCCACGCCCATCGCCCAGTACGTGGCGGGCGTCTGGTCGGGAAAGGCCTGGGGGAAAAAGCCGTTGGCCAGCGTCCACGTGATGAGGACGGCGATAACGACCCAACTAAGGTCGATCTTGACCGAGAAGCCAAAGAGCTTGAACAGCTCGATACTTTTACCGAACACTCGAACCTTCCTTCGCGACCATACGGCGCAGGACGCCGCGCTGTTGATCTACAGCCGCACCCACTCGGCGATATGCTCGTGCTCGAAGATGGTGGTTTCCTGCAGCGTGAGTTGCTGGCCGACGCCGCGGTCGACAGCCCGCTCGTACATGGCGTAAGCGATGGCCACGTCGAAAAACGAGAGCCCCACGGCGTCGAAGTAGATGCGCTCGTCGTCGCGCTGGCGGCCCGGCTTGTCGCCGGCCACGAGATCGACCAGGTTGCAGTAGATGTCGTCGTCAGTGAGCTCGCCGTCTTTGTACATGCGGCTGAGCGTTTGCGTGCGGTGCTTGACGGTTTCCCAGTCGTCGCAGACGATCTTGTCGCACTGCTTGGCCACGGCGTACTCGTCTTCCCAGCCGCCGATGTGGCTGTAAAACGAACCGGGCTTCATCCAGGCGGCCTTGAGCAGCGGGGCCTGGGCGCTGGTGGCCGTGACGATGATGTCGGCTTCGGCCGTGGCCGCTTCGCCGTTGGTGTTGGCGTGCACGAACCGCATGCCCGGCACGATGCGCGACATCTGCTCGATGAACAGCTCTTCCTCGCGGGCCGTCTTGGCCGAGACGCGGCACTCTTCGAGCGAGGGACGCACGACCTTCATGGCCAACAGGTGCATCTTGGCCTGTTCGCCCGCGCCGATGAACCCGATCACGCGGGGCTCCTTAGGCGCCAGGTAGTCGGCGGCCAGGCTGCCGATGGCGGCCACGCGGATGTTCGAGGCCAGCGTGCCCTCCATCACCGCGATCGGAAAGCCGCGCTCGATCTCCGAAAGCACGAAGATGGCCGTGAGGTTCTGGCAGTCGTACTTGTCGACGTTGGCGGGAAAGACCGACACCCACTTCATGCCGCAGACCTTCTCGGGCCGCATCGTGGCCGGCAGGCAGTTGATCCGCTCCTGGGTCGACTCGTCGAAGATCTGCACGATCTTATCGGGAAACAGTACCTGGTTGTTGCGATGCGCGATGATCACGCGCCGCACGGCGTCCATGGCCAGCGTGAAGTCGAGGCAGCCGGCCTGCAGGAGCGTCTCTTGCGAGAGGTACGTGAAGCGAATCGCGTGATGGTCGTCGGCAGATGGTGTGGACATAGGTCTCGGTCCGGAAGAATGTGCGTGCACCGCGGCGATTCACGGCGAAGGGGTCGTGCCGGCCAGCGGCTCTTCGCCCGGCCGCAACTGGTCGGGCGGAATCGCAAACCAGCCGACAAGATACCGTGACAACAGAATACAGGCTACACATCCGATGGCAAGTACGACCGCCGGCGCCGCGACGTAGCCCCGCACCACCAGTTGCGGCAACGCCACGATCATGCCGATGGCAAAGAACGACACGCCCACGTACGCCACGCCGAAGTCCTCGAGCGTGCCGCTGCGCAGCCGCGGGTCGACGATGCGCAGCAGGGCGATGCCGATGCCCACGATGCCCGTGTTCCAGCCGTAGACGAACAGGCTCCGCTCGAACCAGAAGTTGTGCATCAGCTTGCGGCCCACGAACCACAGCAGCAGCACCGAGTAGGCGATGCCCAACAGGCACATCAGCACCAGCGGCACGGCGTGCTCGACGACGACGGCCACCTCGATCGACGCCACGGCAAAGGCCACCAGATAGTCGGAGAGGCCCGAGCCGATCCGCTCCATGGTGGCGCGATCGACGTACGCGCCGAACCCCAGAGCGTCGAGCGACTTCTGCAGCGCGGCTCCTGCCAGCAGGGCCAGCGCGAACAGCGGCACGCCGTGATTTTCGGTCGTTAGCGCGCCAATCAGCACGTCGACGCCGTACGCGATGCCCACGGCCGAAAACACCAGCGCCGCGTGCCAGGCCAGCGTGTCGAGCGCCGTGGGGCTGGTGGTTTCGCGGCCCGTCTCGCGGCGTTCGTCCGCGGGCACGAAGCCGGTGCGGGTGCTCTCGGGCAGCTTGTAGTCGGAGGCGATCAGCCGCGTCCAGCCTCGTCTGACGGCGAGGTTCACCAGCAGCATGCCGCCCACGATGCCGGCCAACATGCCGACGGTGGCAAACGTGTAGCCCACGGTCAGCGCGTCGGCCCAGCCGTGCTCGACGAATACGTTGCCCACGGCCGCGACCGTGCCGTGGCCGCCGGCGAACCCGGCCGGCAGCATCAGGGCAAACCCGGGGTCGAGACTTGCAAAAAGCGGAGCCAGAACGGCCAGGCCGAACAGCATGGCTACGGCGTATTGCCCCATTTCGCTGGCAAGATTGTAGAAGAACGTGTCGCCCACTCGGCGCACGGCATCGCGCGCTCCTGCACTGCGCGGCCGGGCGCCCAGGAATAAGGTGGCGAACAGCAGCGCCACGAGCGTGCCGGGATAGCCGGCCAGTTCCACCTGGCCGTCGGCATCGCGCGCGAAGGGCACGATGTTCAAGAACTGGTGGCCGCCGACCAGCCCGAGCGCTCCGGCGATGATCGGCGTGGGCAGGTGGATCCGCTGCAGGGGCCGCAGGTTGTAGCGCAGCAGATGCCCCACCACCAGCAGCACCGAGATCAAGGCGTAGTCGACGAGCATCCTGGGCTTTCGTACCGGCTTCGTCAGCCGCCGCTGGCACGCGTGGGGCGACTCGGGACGACACAATAACAGCGGTCCCGGCGCGATGCCATACGCGGCGGGTGTGCCAGCAGAGCACATCGAGTCCTAGTTGGTCGTCGGCAGAGCGGGCTGATCGTGCGGCTTGCAGCGTTGCGGCAAGCTGCAACTCTCGCGGAAAGTTGAGCGGTCGATTCGAAAGAAATCGTCGCCCCTTGCGGCGCTTCGGCCAAATGTCGGGCCGCATCATGGACAGCCCGCGCTTAGTAAATTACAGTGCAAGGCGACGCAGTCGCATGTTTCGCAACATGCCGCGGTGACGACGGCACGACGCGATCTTCTGCCGGTGGGCGGCCAAGC
>ERZ869936.622-NODE-622-length-31607-cov-35.862513_pt1 | contig 31607 bp, 27 predicted proteins | sample MGYA00520876_ERZ869936 | MGnify/ENA primary metagenome ERZ869936 (study PRJEB32218, sample SAMN09650985) | biofilter metagenome | isolation source: enrty point of leading RO module | place: Saudi Arabia: Thuwal, RO plant located on Red Sea | collected 2016-02-17 ... | reverse complement strand
CGTTGCTTTTATTGCCGGCTTTCCTGCCGTTGGGGGCGGCCGTCTTGCGGGCGGCCCTCTTCTTGGTCGCGTGGGTCGTCTTCATGTTCTTGGCGTCACCGTTCTTCTTCTCGCCGGGCAGCTGGTGACAGACGATCACCATGTCCTCGCCGTGATGAACAGCCAGGTCGACCGACTCGCGAAGCCGCTGTTCGATGCCTTCGCGAATCACGATGCGATCGACGACCGCTTCGATGTGATGGGCCCGACGGGGTGCCAGCTCGGGCACGTCCTCGATGTCGTAGATCTCGCCGTTGACACGGGCGCGAACGAAGCCGGCCTTGTGAATCGCGGCGAAGACTTCCTGATGGGCACCTTTGCGGCCGCGGACCAGGGGGGCCAGGATCATGGCCCGCGTGCCTTCGGGCAGACGGGCCAGCGACTCGCAGATTTGCTCGGGGGTTTGCTGCTGCACGGGAGCCCCGCACTTGTAACAGTGGGGCAGTCCCAGGCGAGCGTAGAGCAGCCGCAGATAGTCGTAGACCTCGGTCACGGTGGCGACCGTGCTCCGCGGGTTGGGGTTGGCGGCCCGTTGGTCGATGACGATCGTCGGCTGCAGGCCTTCGATCAGATCGACGTCGGGTCGCTGCATCTGGTCGAGGAACTGACGGGCATAGACCGAGAGGCTCTCGACGTACTGGCGTTGTCCCTCGGCGCAGAGGGTGTCGACGGCCAGCGAGCTCTTGCCGCAACCGCTTGGTCCGGTGATTACGACGAGCCGGTCGCGGGGGATGTCGAGATCGATGTTCTGCAGATTGTGTTCGCGTGCCCCGCGAATGCGAATGACTTCGTCGCCGCGCTGGCGAGGGCTGTGGGCGGTCGCTTCGATCATCGCGAACGACTTACTGAGCATCTTGAAGTGGGTGCCAAACTTGTCAGGCTAACAGGGTCGCGGAGCCGGCTCAAGCGTCGCTGCGCGGCCTGCGGCGCGGCCCGGCTGACTTGGCGCGACGTGGCGCGGGGCGATATGATCCGGGTTTGTCCCGGTCCGCCGCAGGGTTTCCCCGTCCGCCGCAGGGTTCTCTGTGCGGCGATCTTCCGCGGAGCCTGTCGGCATGCGGCACGTACTTTCCGCTTTGGTGCAAAACGTTCCCGGCGTGCTTTCGCACGTGGCGGGGATGCTCGCCTCGCGCGGTTACAATATCGACTCGCTGGCCGTCGGCGAAACGGAGAACCCCGACCTGTCGCGGATGACCTTCGTCGTGTTCGGCGACGACGCCCTGTTCGAACAGGTGCGCAAACAACTGCAGAAGATCGTCACCGTCGTGCGGGTCGACGACATCAGCTCGCAGGACTTTGTCGAACGCGATCTCATGCTCGTCAAGGTGCAGGCTCCCGAGGGCGTGCGGAGCGATATTCGCGAGCTGGTCGAGATTTTTCGCGGTCGCATTGTCGACGTCGCGCCGGACCAGGTGATGGTGGAAATCTCCGGCCAGGAGAGCAAGCTGGAGGCCTTCATCGACATGGTGCGACCGTTCGGCATTGTCGAGCTGGTGCGCACCGGGCGGATCGCCATGGTCCGCGGCATCTCGCGGGTCAGCGGCGAAGACAAAGGCGGAATTCGCAAAGCAGAATAACCCGCGCGCGCGGCGACCAGATAGCCGACGCCGCGAAGCCGGGCAATTTCAACCAGGCACAACCAACCAACCAGGCAAACCAACCCCCAAGGGCAAGCGCATCATGCCGGCTACGATCTACTACGACAACGACGCCGATCTGGGACTGTTGGCCGACAAGACGATCGCCATCCTCGGCTATGGCAGCCAAGGCCACGCCCACGCGCAGAATCTTCGCGACAGCGGACTGAAGGTGGTCGTCGGTCAGCGGCCCGGCAGCGCCAATTTCGAACTGGCCAAGAGCCACGGCTTCGATCCGCTGCCGCTGGAGGAGGCGACGGCGGCCGCCGAGCTGGTGAACATTCTCTTGCCCGACGAGGTGCAAGGGGACGTCTACGCGGCGCACATTCGCGACAACCTTTCGCCCGGCAACGTGCTGATGTGTTCGCACGGATTCAACGTGCACTTTGGCCAGGTGAAGGCGCCCGAGGGCGTGGCCACGTTGCTGGTGGCCCCCAAGGGTCCCGGCCACCTGGTGCGGAGCGAGTTCGAACGTGGCGGCGGCGTGCCCTGCTTGATCGCCGTGGGCGACGGTTCCAGCGACACGACCCGCCAGCTCGGCCTCGCTTATGCCAAGGGAATTGGCGGCACGCGGGCCGGGGTGATTGAAACGACGATTGCCGAAGAGACGGAGACCGATCTCTTCGGCGAGCAGACGGTGCTCTGCGGCGGAGTGAGCGCGCTGGTGAAGGCGGGCTTCGAGACGCTGGTCGAGGCGGGTTACCAGCCCGAGATGGCCTACTTCGAGTGCATGCACGAGCTGAAGCTGATCGTCGACCTGTTCTACCAGGGCGGCTTGAACTACATGCGTTACAGCGTTTCGAACACGGCCGAGTTTGGCGACTACACCCGCGGCGATCGCATCATCACCGAACAGACCAAGGCCGAGATGAAGAAGATCCTGGCCGAGATTCGCGACGGCAGTTTTGCCAAAGAATGGATTGACGAGAACAAGGCCGGCGCGGAAAAATTCAAAGCGATGAAGGCCCGCGATCGCGAGCACCCGATCGAACAGGTCGGCAAGCACTTGCGGAGCCTGATGCCCTGGATCGACGCCAAGGAAGCTTAGGTCCTGCCTGGCGATGCCGGCTTGTCGACTACAATATCTCGGGAACCCCGCGGAGACATGATGTGACCGCCACGTCGACACAAGCCGCCACGCTACGCGTTTTCTCCGAGCTGGAGCCGGGCGACCGGGTCGAGCTGCTGCACGAGGTGAAGATCGGCAGCAGCAAGACGTGGCAAACCCGCACGACTGGCACGGTGGTCCTGGCGGAACGTCGTCGCCACGGCCTGCATTATCAGCGAAACGTCGACGACAAGGTGTATTCCGACGTGCTGGTGCTCGAGCGCGACGGGGGCGAGTTGACCACCGTGACGCTGGACGAGTTCTCGGTGCTGCGTAAGATCTGAGTGCGGGTCGGGTCGGGCTGCTTCGGGTCTTCTTCGTCCACGCGATCTCGAACGCGTGTGGGGTTGAACGTTGCCACTGACCGGGCGAGCGCGGGGCGGTGCCGATCCCACGAATCTTCTTGATGGTGAGACGCCCATGTCCGTCCGCAGCATTACGGTCGACGGTTACCGATCGATCAAGCGGTTAAGGCTGTCTCTGGGGCGCATCAACGTCATCGTCGGGCCCAACGGCAGCGGCAAGAGCAATCTGTATCGCTCGATGTACCTGCTGTCCGAGTCGGTGAACGGCCGCTTTACGCCCGCCCTGGCTGGCGAGGGCGGGATGCCGTCGGTTTTGTGGGGCGGCGAGCGCGGTCGAGGTCCGACGCGTCTTACTTTGGGGGTCGAGCTGGACGAAGTCTCGTATGAGCTGAGCTGCGGATTGCCGCAGCCCTCGGACTCGGCCTTCGCTTTGGACCCGGAGATCAAGCAAGAGAACATTTGGTTCTCGGACGAGAGCGGACGCAAGGTTTACTTGCTTCAGCGCAAAGGCCCCTCGGCAACGGTCCGCGACCTGGACGGTCGGGTGGTCAAGTTCCCGCTCGCTTTGACGACGTCCGAGTCGCTGCTGTCGCAAATCCGGGAACCGCATCTATATCCCGAGCTGAGCGCCGTAAGGCACGAGATGAACGATTGGCGGTTCTACCATTATTTCGCCACAGACGACGCGGCCGTGGCACGGCGGCCCGCGCTGGGAATTTCGACACCCGTGTTGAGCCACGACGGCCACGATCTGGCCGCTGCCTTGCAAACGATTTCGGAACTCGGCGACGCGGATGCGATGAACGAGGCGATCGATCGCGCCCTGCCCGGCGCGGCCTTGCGGATCGACGTCGACAAGCAGTGTCGTATGGCGATCCGACTCAACATGCCGGGCATGCGTCGAGAACTCGAGGCGCGCGAGTTTTCGGATGGAACCCTGCGATACCTCTATCTCCTCGCGGCGCTATCGAGCCCGCGACCGCCCAGTCTGATTGCCCTCAACGAGCCCGAAACCAGTTTGCACCCCGACTTGATCGACGCGCTCGCCCACCTCATTGTCCAGGCTTCGCGGCACTCGCAACTGTGGGTCGTTTCCCATTCCGAATTGCTGGCCCATCGAATCGTCGAGCTCTCGGGCAATGATCCGATCCGGCTGGAAATCGTCGAGGGCGTCACCCAGGTGCTCAACCGCAGCGAGTTCTTTTCGCGAACGACCCGGTAAGTCCCCGAAATCACAGCCGTCGCACGGCGAGTTACACAAGCGTCGCGTCGATCGTCTCTGGCGCGGCGCAACGTCTATAATGCGGTGGCGAACGACTCCGCACGCGCTCCGAAGCACGCCAGGTTATGACCGTCAGCGATCTCTACACCCAGCACGAAAGGGCCTTCGAGGCCAACCGCTTTGTCTATCCGGTGCTCAGCCGGCGCAGCGGCGGACTGTCGATTGGCGTCAACCTGAACCCCGACAAGGTTTGCAACTTCGACTGCATCTATTGCCAGGTCGATCGCCGCAGCGAGAGCGAAACCCGCTTTGTCGAAACCGAGGCCTTGCTCGAAGAGTTGCGGGCCATGCTCGCCTTGTGTGCCAGCGGCGACATCTTTCGCACGCCCAAGTTCCGCGACACGCCCGCGGCGCTGCAGCGCGTCAACGACATCGCCTTCTCGGGCGACGGCGAGCCGACGACGTATCAGAACTTTGACGAGCTGATGGAGCAATGCGCCGAGCTCAAGCGGGATTTTGACGCGGAGCGCCCCGACGAGCCGCCGCTGAAGATGGTGCTGATCACCAATGCCAGCATGTTCCATCGTCCGCATGTCGAACGGGGGCTGGCCACGCTCGATGCGCATGACGGCGAAATCTGGGCGAAGCTCGAGGCGGGCTCGGAAGCGTACTACCAACTCGTCGAGCGGACGAAGATTCCCTTCCGCCAGGTGCTCGACAACATCACGGCCGCGGCTCGCGTTCGCCCGCTGGTTATCCAGGCCCTCTTCATGCGAATCAAGGGCGAGCCACCGAGCGACGCCGAGTTGGAGGCCTTCTGCACCCGGCTCAACGAGATCGCGGCCGCCGGCGGGACGCTCGAGTTGGTGCAGATCTACACGGTCGCCCGGCAACCGGCCGAGAGCTTCGTCAAACCGCTGACCGACGTCGAGGTTGACGATCTGGTTGCACGCGTGCGTCGCCAGACCGGCCTGCAAGTCGCCGGCTACTACGGAGTCGACTCCGATAGTCAATAAGGGCCGCTTTGTGGCGGCCAGGCATCACGGCACGTACTTCACCTTGACCGTGCGATCGACGACTTCGGTTACCTCGCCAAAGTTGATCTTCTTCGAGAAGGCCTCGACGTCGCTCACCGGCGAGAGACGCACCGAGAGCACTTCGCCCGAGCGGGACGAAGTCATCTTGTGACCGCCACCGTCCGTCATGCCCTTGAGCGCTTCGGTGATCCGCTCGCTCTGTTCGCTCGCGGTGACCCCGCTAACCTCGATGTTGACCGTGGTCGCAGGATCGAAGTTGCAGCCGGAGAGGGTGAGCAGCGCGAGAGTGACGATGGGCAGCACACGGGTCCCACGTGGCGAAAGATATGAAGCCGACATAGTGCGGTCTCCCAGGAAGTTGGCGTCGATGGAAGAAACCGTAGCACGCACCGCTCATGGTAATCGCGGACGGCCAGAGTCAGCCAGCCCCTCGGCAGAGATTTCGCCGCAGCGGCAACCTGCGCGCTACGCCCCGTCCGAGTGGCCCCTGGCAAGTCCGCACCTGGTTGCCGAAGACGCCTGGTTGCCGAAGACGCCTAGTTGCCGAAGACGGTCGTGTCGCTCTGCACGACGCGGGGTGTCGTTTCGCGATCGCTGCGAACCAGGGCTTCGACCCGGTAGCTGCCCGGCTGATTGGCCCGCAACACGATGCGGTAAGCGAGCACATCCTGGTCTTCTTCGCTGCGGCCGCGAATGACCTGCACCGGCGCGAAGCGGATGCGCTGCCCGTCGATGGTGTGATTCACCGACGGGGCCTGTTCGACCCGCAGCGGCGCGAGTCCGGCGGGCACGACGATCTCGAGCACGACGTTGTTGTCGGCCGCGCCGCTGGTGTTGCGGATCCGCACCTCGTAGGTGATCTCCCCGCCGACCGGCACCTCGTCGTCGAACTCCAGAATCTCCGCGACCAGGCCGCCGCCAGGTCCGGGATCGAAGCCGCCATTCGGGCCGCCATCGAGCGGGCCACCAAGTCCGTTGCCCGGCGCTGGCACTTCGATACTGACGCAGGCCTGCGAAGTGACCACGACGTTCGGGTCGGCCACCACGTTGACGTTCATGCAGGCATTCTCGTCGAGATCGAGGCATTCCGCATCGATCAGAATCTCTTCGGTCTGGCCGACGGTGAAGCGGCCGATCCGCCACACCAGCCGGCCCGCCTCGCGGGAGAAACCTCCGGAGGCCTTGCGGGGCAGCAGCGTCGGCTCGAAGTCGATTTCGATTCGCACGTTCTCCAGCGTCACGTCGCCCGTGTTGCGCAGCCGCGTTTCGAAGCGGGCCATTTCGCCAATTTTGCGCGTCCGCGGTCCGGCACTGTTGACGTCCAGACCCGGTGCGACGGTGGCCGGCCCCTCGCTCACCATGACGCACTTCCGCTCTTCCTTCACGGTGCTGCCGTCAATCCGCACGGCGATCGTTTGACAAAGGTTGCCCGCCTTGGCGACGCGGAAGGTGAGATTGAGCTGGTCGTTGGTGGTGCCGGCTCGCAGGGTTTCCATGCGTCCGCTGGTAAGCTGCCGGCTGCCGACCGGGCTGCCGACGTGCTCCAGCCCGTCGTCGAAGGTGTCGAGAACTTCCAGCCCGGTGATGTCGGTGGCGCCGCGATTGGTGAGTCGTATGTTGTAGGTAATCTCGTCGCCGATCGAGGCGGTGGCCGGCCCGCTGATGACGACGTCGAGCGCGGCGGTCGCCGCCACGTCGACCGCGGCACACTCGCGAGCCGCCGGTCCGCTGGAACTGGTCAGTTCGGCGCAGAACTCGGACATGCCGGCTCGCTCGCAGCGGAAGTCGACTTCGATCGTCGTCGAGCTGCCGGGGGCCAGCGTGCCGAGCTGCCACTGCAAGCCGCCTCCCGCCTGGTTCGCCTGGCGGTTGCTCCGTTGAAATGTCATGTCGCGCGGCAGCTGGGCCGTGACGGTGGCCCCATCGACCGGCAGCCCGCCCGGGTTGGCGACCTCGATGCGGAACTTGGCGGTCGCTCCCACTTCCGAGCGCGAGGGGCCGGTGACCCGCAACGCCGCTTCGGCCGCGGTCCAGGTGATCGTCGTGGCACCGCTGCCGATGGCCAGGCGACGATCGCCGGGCCGGCCCGGCAGACCGGGACGAATCAATTGCATGGCCACCTGCGTGGTGGCGCTGGTCGATTGTTGTTGATAGACCTCGACGGTGGCGGTCCCTTCGGCGCTGGTGAGCACCTCGACCGCTCGCGAGCCGTCGGGTGCCAGCGCCGCGCCGTCGCTGCTGGTGATTTCATAGCGCACGATCCAGCCCTCGACCGGCGAACCGTCGCTGACCCGCACGACGCTGGTCGTTAGCGGCTGACGCGTGCCGACCGGGGCGATCGCCGGAGCGGGAAAGCTGAATTGAGCGTCGATCCAGTAGATGGCCGCCGACTGTTGGCGGGCTCCCCAGTTGTCGACCGACGGGGCAAAGGCCGTGACGTGACTGACGCCGTCGGTAGGCGAGCTGAGCGAGACCCACGTCTGCCCCGGTCCGATGGCGACGTCATCGGCAATCATGCCGGTGCCGCGACGCAGCGTGGAACCGCGCGTCGAGGTGGCGCTGATCGCATAGCGATTGTCGATCTTCCGCGGCGCGTCGTGCAGCTTGCGGAGCCACCGCCACCCGCCGCGCTCGCCGACGGCGATCAACTGTCCGGAACTGTCGGGCGAGAGCATCCACTCGACCCGCTCGTCGATAGCCGGTCGACCGTCGGCGGCGGTCACGGTGGCCAGCAACACCACTTCGCTGCCGACCGGCGCGACAATGCGCGAAGGCGAGACGGTCAAACTGGCGCTGCTGATGGTCGGCGCGATCACCGGCGGTGCCGAAAGGGGCGGTCCCGCTGCCGCGACGGGGATGCCCGCGCCAAAGAACGGAGCCACGCCGGGCGCGACCGGCAGGCTTGGTGCGGCGGCAGGAGCGGGGACCACGGGGGCGACGGGTGCCGCGGGCAAGGCCGGGGCGGTCGGGTCGCCGACCACCGGTGGAAGCGGCGTACGGACGCCGCCGGGCGGCGCGACATTGACCGGCGGAGTGCCGGGCAGAACCGGGGCCAAGGGATCGAAGGCCGTGCCCGTCGGTGCGAGGCCGGGCGCGGCAAACGTCGGTACGGTGGGCAAGGTCGCCGTGGGGGCACCGGAAAGTGCCGCGGGCGGAGCGGGCGAGTAGAAGCTGCGGCTACGGCAGCCGACCAGCAGCGCGCAGATCAAGAAGACCGAGACGTAGAATCTCGGCGCGCGCATCATGCGGCCCCTGCGCACTCGTTCCATAGCAACATTCCGCACCGGAATGATCCGGCCTTCGTGGCCCCTCTCTCGCGCGAGAGGACGTGATCCTGGGCGAGCGTCTCGCCATGGTGGGCAGCTACCCCACCATCGAAAAAGTACCACGCCTCAGGGTCGCTGATGCGAAAACGCCTCGCAGCAGGTTGCTTTTTGGCAACCGCGGGATGTTCGATCCGGCACAATCGTCACAGCCGGACGCGAATGGCGATCGCCCGGCTCGATCGGCGGGGCAAGCAGCGGCGCAAAGAAAAACGCGACCCAAAGGGCCGCGTGGCGGGAATTGCCCATCTCGCAATGATCCGGCATGCACGATGCCGCAGGCCCTAGGAGCCTCAGCAAGGCGAAGCCGCGCGGCCCCGCGCGGGCGATCCGAACAGCGACCGCTTCGACGCGGCCGACCCATTCGAGACGGAAGCGGACGAATACTGTCCCGCCGCGGGCGTGCCGATGAAATAGGGCGTCGCGGATTCTGACGGACGAGTGCTGCCCGGTGCGGCACCTGGTCCCGGCCCGTACGGCGACGGCATCGCGGGCGCGCTATAGGCCGCGGGAGCTACCGGCGGATAGGACGCCGCGAGCGCCTGTCCGTAAGGACCGGTCTGCGGATCCGCGGGGGCCTGCCCGTACGGCATCGTTTGTCCGTAGGTGGCGGCTTGCCCGTACGCGGGGGCCTGCCCGTGGCTCGGGCTACGGCTGGCGTAGGGATAGACGGGCGGGGTCGGCGCGGAACTGGCCGCGGTGGTCGCCGTGGCTGCCGACCAGGGCCATTGTCCGCGCGGTGCGGCACAGCCACTGCCGATTGCCGTCACGAGGGCGATGCAGATGAGCCCGAGCCAAAGTGTCGGGCGGGAGGCGCGATTTCGCGGGGACATGCTGCTGCTCTTGGTTCCTTGTTGGCCAGATGCGCCCTGTCGCCATACGCGCCCGCGTGGCCAAGCTTGCAGGTTTGGCCAGGGGCGCCGGCGGCACGATCGAGTAACGGGAGTATCGACAAATCTCAGGTTGTCCGTGTGTGTATCTGTTCACAATGTGTAGAAACAACGAGAAATCGTGACGGACGCACTCGTGCAACTAGCTAGCTACTTGCGACCGTGTAAAATGGAGGTAATGCGTAGTTCGTTGTCCTGCCGGAGGTAATCAGTTCATGCCGGTACTTGCCGTCGCGGAAGCGATTGAAAAGCTGACCCATCAAGTCGAAGAGATGGACGCGGACGCCATTCTGGAGACCTACAACGAGGTCTTCCCGGACGATCCTGCTACCGAGGAAGAGGCCTACGATGATGTCCACCGATTGATTGAGTTGGTCGTGGAACATATTCATGGGGGACTCGAGCCCGAGGAGGTGGTTGATCTGTGGAACGTCGTGTTTCCGCGTGATCGACAGGTGTACTTCGACGAGGAAGACCGTCAGCTACATTTCGTCGAAGGAGAAACGGCGGCCTAGTCACGCTGTAGATAGGTGGACTTCGTAGCTCGCCAAGATGGATCATGCCTCAGACCGCGCTTCAGCACTTCGACGAGGACGTCGCGCGGGCGCGGGCGCTGATCGCTCATGCCGAAACGCTGCCCGAAGGGGAGATGCTGCGCAGCGACATCCTTCGCAGCGCCTGGATGTTCGCGGTCGGTGCTCTCGACGCGTACTTCTCCGACGCCTACACCGACGTCGTCGCGGCCACGATCATCGCGAAGCAGCGGCATGACGCCATGCAGCTCCCGGAGTTTCTGTATGACATCAAGTTCCCGGTCCGCGCGATTCTCGAATCGTACGCGACGTCGAGTTCTTGGTCCGCCGCTGCAACGAACACATTGACTTGGAATTTCCAGCCTTTCTGAACCGGTGTGGTTGTCCGGCGAATGTGATCCAGCAAGCGGGCTACTAAGCATTGCCCGCCGTTGACCTCGTACTAGATTGGGCACGGTGAACGTTGTGTCCGCGCAGTCATCGACGCCCAAGATGAGCTCACCCGAATCCACAACGCGTCGCATCGCTGTGATTGGCGGGGGCATCAGCGGCCTCGCCGCGGCGTTTCGCATTGCCGAACTCGCGCCGCAGGTCGAGCTGACTTTGTTCGAGGCGGGCGAGCGGCTCGGCGGCATCTTGGGCACGATCTACGACGACGGGTATCTGATCGAAGAGGCGGCCGACAACTACTTGACCGATCCGCCCGCGGTGTTGCGGCTTGCCGAGCGGCTCGGCATCCGCGAGTCGCTGATCGGCACCGAGCCGTCGCAACGGCGCGCCTATGTGTTGCACAACGGATGCCTGCACCCGGTGCCGGCCGGGTTCACGTTGATGGCACCGAGTCAGCTATGGCCGATTCTCACCTCGCCGCTGTTGAGTCTGCGTGGGCGGCTGCGACTGGCCTGCGAGCGATTCGTGCCGCGCCGCGGCGACGACGAACCGGAGGAGTCGCTGGCCGAATTCGCCATTCGTCGCCTCGGTCGTGAGGCCTTCGAGCGGCTGGTCGAACCGCTGGTCGCCGGCATCTACAGCGCGGACGCGACGAAGTTGAGCATCGCCGCCACCCTGCCCCGCTTTGTCGAGATGGAACGCCGCTACGGCAGCCTCACGCGCGGCGCGATGGCTGCCGCCCGGGCGCGTCGGCAGTCGAGCGTCGAGAGCGGGGCCCGCTACGGCATATTCGTCACGCCGCGCGACGGTGCGGCGAGCCTCGTCGAAACAATCGCCTCACGGCTGCCGCCCGGCTGTGTGCAACTGAATTCGCGCGTGGAGAAGTTGGCGCACGCAGGCGGGGCCTGGGAACTGTCGTGCCAAGCGGCCGGCGAGGCGAGGACCGCGAGCTACGACGCTGTGATTCTGGCCACCCCCGCCCCGACGGCGGCGATGCTCCTCGAAGCGACAGACGTCGCGGTCGCTGGCTTACTCGGCCAGATTCCGCATGCCGGTTGCGCGATCGTCTGTTTGGGTCTTCGTCGCGATCAACTCGCGCGGCTGCCCGAGGGGTTTGGCGTCGTGGTGCCCCGCACTGAAGGGCGGCCGATCTTGGCGGTCAGTTTCGCCAGCAACAAGTTTCCCGCACGGGCACCCGATGACGCCCTGCTCGTGCGGGTCTTCATCGGCGGGGCCCTCAACGAAGCCGCTCTCGAACAGAGCGACGCAGGGCTGGAACTGGTGGCCCGCACACAGCTCGACGAACTCTACGGCGTGCGGGGCGAGCCGCAGATCGCCCGCGTCGTGCGATGGCCGGGATCGATGCCGCAGTATCATGTCGGTCACGGTCGACTCATCGAGGAGATCGAAACGCGTGTGGCACGTCATGAGGGCTTGGAGCTGGCCAACAATGCCCTGCGTGGCGTGGGAGTGCCGCAGTGCATTGCCGAGGGAGAGCGGGCGGCCGAAGCGGTGCTCGCCCATCTTGGTCAGTACGATCGCGACGCCGCGGGGGCCGCAGCTTCCGCAACGTCCACAGCGGCGACGGAACACGAAGCCGTGCCGGAGAAGTAGCGCCCGTGTCGAACATCTTCGCACAGATCGCCGAGTGGCTGGCCCAGGCCCAGCACGCGGTCGCCTTCACCGGGGCCGGCATCAGCACCGAGAGCGGCATCCCCGACTTTCGCTCGCCGGGCGGAGTCTGGTCGCGGTTCCAGCCGGTGCTCTACGACGAATTCATGGCCAGCGCCGCGGCGCGACAAGAGTATTGGCGACAGAAGTCGCTGGCCCACGTCGAGTTCGCCGCTGCGGTGCCGAACGCCGGTCACCAGGTGCTCGCCCGTTGGCAGTCGCGGGCTCGCCTGGCCGGCATGATCACGCAGAACATCGACGGGCTACACCAGTTGGCCGGCAGCGATCCCGTCTGGGAGTTGCACGGCACGGCCCGCGAGATTGTCTGTCAGGATTGCAATTGGCGAACCGCCGCCGGGCCGCTGGTCGAAGAGTTCGTCGCGACCGAGACCGTGCCGCTTTGCCAGGCGTGCGGGAGCGATCGCACGAAGCACGCCACGATCTCGTTCGGTCAGGCACTCGATCAGCGGGTGCTCGAAGGGGCGATGACGCTGGCCACCGACAGCGATCTGTTCTTTGCCATCGGCTCGTCCTTGGTCGTGCAGCCGGCGGCGAGTTTGCCGCAACTGGCCGCCAGCGCAGGCGGACGATTGGTGATCATCAATCGTGAGGCGACACCGCTGGACGACCTGGCCGCGGCCGTGGTTCGCCAGCCGATTGGCGAGGCCCTTACTGCGATCGACGCGGCGCTGGCGGACGTGCTCTAGAGGGCACCCGCTCGTCTACTCGTCGCTAGAATCATCCGACGAGTTTTCCGCCGCCGTGGCCGCCTCGGGCTGCCACGCTTCGTCCCGCTCGAAGAACATCACGTGTTGCCACGGCAGCTCGTCGTACTGTTTGACCAGCTTGAAGCCGTTCGGCAGCAGCTCCTTGAGCACCTGGGCTTTGCTCATCTTGTGCAGCGGCTTGATCGGCACGTTGGGATCTTCGCTGCGGAACTCGACCAGCACCAGGCGACCCTGCGGGGCGAGCGACTTGCGAATCGCCGCCAGCATCTGCTCGGGATGCGAGAACTCGTGATAGACATCGACGCAGATGCAGAGATCGACTTTGCCCTCGGGCAAGTAGGGATCGACGAGCGAGCCGATGATCGGCACGATCAACGCTTCGCCATAATCGCGATCGGCCGGCGGCTCGAGCACGACGTCGCCGCAGTCGAGTTCTTCCGCCCGGGCACGAGCCTGCAACAGCCGCAGCATCTCAGGCTGGATGTCGACGGCCAGCACCTGGCCCTGCCCTTCGAGCTGGGCGGCCATCTTCAGGGTGTAGAAGCCGTTGCCCGAGCCCATGTCGCAGATGATCTGGCCGGGCTGAATGTCGAACTGTTCGAGCAGCGTGCTGCACTCCTCTTCGCGCTCGCGCGACTCGCGAATCAGCCACGGGGCGCCGGCATAGTGCATCGTCTGGGCGATCTCGCGGCCCATGTAGACTTTCGGACCGGGAGGGATCGCGTCGTCGCCGTCACCTTCGGCGTCTTCGGCCGTGAGCGGTCGAGCGAGAAACGTCGCACCACCAAGCATCGCTAGCAGCAACAGGACCAACAGCGAGCGCGTGAACAGGCGAGGCATAAGCGGGGACTCCGAGGACCGGCGGACGACACGGCAAAGCAGCCGGGGCCGCCTTCCATTGTAGCGAACGCGAACGGAGAGGCGACGGCGAGAAGCGCGACGACACGTTCGAGATGTCCTGCCCAGAACGCTAGGCAGCGGCCAGACGCGTGTTGCGATCGACGGCCGGGTCGTGCACCGCCACGATCGACACCTTGCGTGTCGCGGCCAGCTCGACCACGCGGGCCTGGTCGATGACGATCGTGCGATCCGCCTCGACGGCCAGCAGCGACCCGCCCGCCGCGGCGATCGTCTCGATGGTGCCGAGGCCGATGGCCGGCACGTCGAATCGCATGTCCTGCCGTGGCTTGGCGACTTTCACCACGGTGAAGCCGCCCGCGGTACAAAGCTCGCCGGCGCGGCGAATGCAGGCGTCGGTGCCCTCGACGGCCTCGACCGCCAACACGGCGCGGCCTTTGACCGCCACGCTCTGCCCGATGTCCAGCTCGCCGAGCTTCTTGGCCATTTCCCAACCGAGACAGATGTCCGACCACTGGCTACTGGAAAGCCGTCGACCGACGAGCTGGCCCTTCTTGATCAGCAGCTGCGGGGCGAAGTCGGTCGCGGGTGCGAACTCGATGCCGTCCTTGGCATACTCGCCCACCAGCGTGCCCAAGAGGGTGTCGTCCTTGCGATCTTTGGTGCCCAGGATGAAGTGCGGATAGTAAACCCGCAGGCAGCGCCAGTCGGGCAGATGCCGCAGGACGGCAAACGGCTGGAACATGGCGACCTTGTGAATCTTGCCGGCCATCGTCGCGCGGCGGACGCCGTGGCGACGGAAGTAGCGAATCTGGGCTCCCAGCTTGGCGCAGCCGATCGGCTGGAAGTCGTCGCAGATGTCGGCCAGCGATGGGTCGGCCAGTCCCGTAATGCCCAGACAATAGACCTGGTGGCCCTGGCGTTTGAGTTCTTCGGCCACCACGATCGGATAGCGACCCCAGGCGGCCAGCAGGCCGATGCGTTGAGACGGTTGTTCTGGGGCGTCGGTCGTGGCGTCGCCAAGGTGGTGAGTGGTCGTCATGAAGCTGGATCGCGGGGCGTCTTGGGGGGCGGGAAGCGAAGGCGAACACGCGGAACGAAATCAGGCCGCGGCGCTCGAGGGATCGCCTTCCTGCGGCGCACCGGTCGCGTCGGGGGAACCGTCGAGGCGGCGCGACAGTTCGTCGAGCTGCTTGCGGAGGGCCTTGAACTCCTTGCGCATCTGCGGAAGCTTGATCAGGGCGGCCTGCTTGAGCATCTGTTCGCGTTCGGGCGTGGCGGGAATGCCGTAATGCACCTCGCCCGGCGGAATATCGTTCATCACGCCGGCCATCGCGCCGAGTATGGCGCCCGCGCCGATGTGCACGTGATCGCGGACGCCGACCTTGCCGGCCATCACCACGTAGTCGCCGGTGCTGCTGCTGCCGGCAATGCCCGACTGGGAACAGAGCATGTTGTGGCGACCGATGCGGACGTTGTGGGCGATCATGACCAGGTTGTCGATCTTGGTGCCTTCGCCGATCGACGTCGGTCCGTAGGTACCGCGATCGATGGTGGTGCCGGCCCCCACTTCGACGTCGGCTCCCAGCTCGACGTGCCCCAACTGGGCCGAGAGTTGGTGGCGACCGCTCGACGAGTCGTAGCCAAAGCCGTAGGCCCCCAGCACCGCGCCGCCGTGAATGATCGAGCGTGGGCCGACGATGGTGTCTTCGTAGAGGACCGCGCCGGGAAAAATCGTGACGTTCTCGGCCAACCGGCAGCCGTCCATCAACACGACGTTGGCGTGAATCGTCGCGCCACGGCCGATCACGACGTCGTCGCCGACCACCGCGCCGGGGTGAATATCGACGTCATCTTCCAGCTGCGCGGTGGGGCTGATGTGGGCCGCCGGACTGACGCCGATGCGACCCGTGCGCCGCGGCGGGCGAAAGTGGGTGACGATGCGGGCGAAGCAGGCTTGGACCTCGTCGACCTGAATCACGTTCCAGCCGGGCGGCAGAAAGCCGTGGGGCACCACCAGCGCCGAGGCCGAAGTGTCTTCCAGGTGGCGAATGTTCTCGGGGTCTTCGAGAAACGAGACGTCGCCGGGCTGGGCCGCGGTCAGGGTGGCGGCGCCGGCGATCGACAGCGTGCCATCGCCGACGAGCTTGCCATCGACCAACTCGGCGATTTGTGCGAGACGGGTAGTCATACGTCTTGGATTCCTTTCCATGCCGACGCGCTCGGCAGACGTTTGCGAACGTAAGGTCGTGCCCTCGACCGAGATGCTAACCCGATTGCGGCGATGGCGGCAATAGCGACGCGGCGGCCAACCGCCGCGCGGCACCGGGCCGACGCGCGAGATCTCCCGCATACGCTCGAGGCCACGTCTTTCGGACCCGCCGATCGGCCCCGCTCAGATCTCGAGTGCTAGCACCTGACTCACCTCGGTCAGACGCCGCAGCCCGTGTTGCTCGGGAAGCCCGTGCCGCGTCGCGGCGTCGCCCCGGCGATCGATCAACAGGGCCTGCCAACCGGCGGCGCGGGCGGCCCGATAGTCGTTCTCGACGTCGTCGCCGACGAGCAGTATTTGCTCCGCCGCCAGGCCCAGCGCGTCGGCCGCGCGGGCGAAGAAGTTGGGGGCCGGCTTGCGATAGCCGACCTCGGACGAGATGAACCAATGCGCGCAGCGATCGAGCGGCGGCAATCCGGCGGCGATGGTCCGCAGACGGGCATCGAAGTTCGAAGCGACCCCCAGCACGATCTCGGCACCGGCCAATTCTTGCCAGACGGGCTCGACGTCGGCGAAGAGCGACCAACTCTCGATCGACGCGAAATGTTGCCAGAGTTCCTCGAAGATAGCGACCCGCGCCGGCTCGTCGTCCTTTAGATCGACAAAGACGTGATCGACGATCGCCCGCCAGCGCTGGCGCTCTTGCGGTTCGCTGGTGCGATGAGGTTCGGCAGCTTCATCGGTCGCGAGCGACGCGGTTACCGCATCGTCGAATGTCGCGCCGATCTCGGCAACCGTGAGCCGACTTCCGTGCCGCTGCCCGGCCGCGTGATAGGCCTCGGCCACCGAGGGCGTCGGCCGCAACAGGGTGCCGACCGCGTCGAACAAAATCGCCTGGGGCATCGTGGACATAGCGAAACGGTTCAGAACATGAACCGCTGGATGTCGCGGCCGAAGACGAACACCATCAGGCCGAGAATCAGGAATAGGCCGAGATACGTGAGCGGAATGACGATCCGCTCGCTCACCGGTCGGCGGAAGATGGCCTCGAGAATGAGAAACACCATGTGGCCGCCGTCGAGCACCGGAATCGGCATGAAGTTGATCACCGCCAGGTTCGCGCTCAACAGCGTCAGGAATAACAGCAGCCGGCAGAAGTCACGCGACGCTTCGCTGGTGGCGACGGCGCCGATGGTGATCGGACCGCCGAGCAAATTCGGCGAGATGCGACCCGTGACGAGCTTACGCAGAAAGACGAACACCCGCAGGGCGTCTTCGCGGGTTTGCCGCAAGCCGAGCGCGAAGGCATCGAGCACGCCGTCGGCGTAGTGAATGTGTTCGAGCTCGGTCAGGACGATGCCGCGGTTGGGCAGGTGCCACTCGTCCGAGAGTTGGGGTTCCAGCTCAACGGTGACGTCGCCGCCGTCGCGGCGGAAGAGGATGCGGACGTTCGTGTCTCGCGGACTCGACTGCAATGCGATATCGGCCAACACCCAGTTGAGCCCCGGCTTTGCGAAGTCGAGTGGCTCGCTGCGACGGGCGTCGAGTTTCTTTTGAGCCGCTTCGGTCGCTCCGACCATCTCGACCTGCAACAACTCGTCGCCCGGTCGCAGATGTTCGGCGGCGGCCGTGCCGGGGACGGTCTTGGCAACGATATTGACCGGTTCGATCGCGACGCCAATCGCCTCGACGCCGATCGGCTTGTCGAACGCGGGGGTAACGGAATAGGCGCGGGGGGTCTCCGCGGCGACGTCGATCTGCAGAATTTCGGTCTCTTTCTTTACGCGACGCTCGACCGAGAGCGTGACGGTCTCGCCGGCCAGTCGCCGCAGCACGTCGGGAAGTGTGAGCGGATCGTCGATCTCCTGGCCGTTGACTTGTTTGATGACGTCGCCCACTTGCAGGCCGGCGCGCTCGGCGGGCGAATCTTTGCGAATGGCCACGATCGGGCCGGCCGTGATCGCGAAGCCGAGCATCCGCCGTTTGCGCGGGGCGACCGTGATGCGGACCAACTCGGTCGGGACCTCTTCGTCTGCTTCACCGTCCGTCGCGGGCGACGCAGGCTCGCCGCCGTCCTCGGTCGCAACTTCGCGCTCGACAACGTAGACCAGCTCGTCGTCAACGTGGGCGGCCCGCACCGACCGCAGGTCGGCGAAGGCCTCGATCGGGTAAACCGTCTCGCCGACCACGATCTGCTTGATCAAATCGGCAGGCGCAAAGGCCGGCGTCGCGTCGGCCGCAGATACCGGCAAGTCCGCGGGGATCGGGTCGCGTGCGGCGAGGCGGACCTGGAGAGATGACCCAACCCCGATCTGCGAAATCTTCCCTTCCCCTTCGATCTCGACCACGTGTGGTGTGACGGCGAATTTCTGTTCGTTGCCGTCGCGATCGCGAACGACCAAATCGAGCGGCTTGCCGGCATCCCAGAGGGCCACCGTTTGTCGCAGGTCCATGCCGTAGCGGAGGTGTTCGCTGCGGCGGCCGTCGGCACCGATCTGGATGATCTTGGCCCCCAGCGGCAGGTTCTCGACCCAGGCCGGGCTGCCGGGGGTGGTGCCGCCGATGTAGGTCGGGGTATAGGGAGCACCAAAGTAGTACGCCGTCGCCGCGAAGATGACCGCGAAGATCAGGTTCATGATCACGCCGGCGGAGATGATCGCCATGCGCGCCGGCACCGACTTGGCCATATAGCTGCGAGGGTCGAGAGCGAACTCGTCCGCTGGCGAATCTTCGCCCGACGGTTGTGGCGCGTCGGGCGACGCCTGGCCGCTCGCGGTGCTTTGCTCGGCGGTGGCCGCCGTTTCGCTCGCGGCGTCCGTATCCACAGCATCCGCATCTGCTTGCTGCTTCATGCGCGAACGCTCTTGCATCTCGCGATAGCGGGCCGGGTTGTCGTCCTGGCCGAGCATCTTCACGTAGCCGCCCAGCGGGATGATGCCGATGCCGTAGACAGTTTCGCCCCACTGTTTCTTCCAGAGCGACGCGGGCAGCGGAATCGCCCATTTGCCCCAGCCGAGTTTGATCGGGACGTCGAAACCGACGTAGAACTTTTCGCACTTCACGCCGCACGCCTTGGCCACCAGAAAGTGACCCAACTCGTGCACGAAGATGACGAAGCCGAGACCCAGGATGGCCATGAACAGGCCATACCAGTTCGACCAATCGGCAAACCAACTGGTGGCGGCGATCAAGTGCATACCCAACGCGAGACCTCCTCTCGAGCCCAACGATCGATGGCCGAGAGATCGGCCAGCGAAGGCGCCGGGTCGAAGTCGTGATGTTCCAGAACCGACCGACAGGCGGTCGTGATTTCGGCGAACGGCAAGTCGCCCGCCAGGAAGCCCGCCACCGCCGCCTCGTTGGCGGCGTTGAGCACGGCGCCCGCGGTGCCGCCGGCGCGGGCCGCCTCGTGGCCCAGTCGCAGTGCTTCGAAGCGGTCCAGATCGGGAGGGTGCAAGTCTAGCCTGACGGGGTCGGTCAAGTCGAGACGCGGTGCCGCGCCCTCGATCCGATCGGGCCAGGTCAGGGCATGCTGAATCGGCAGCTTCATGTCGGGCGGGCTCATCTGGGCCACGACCGAGCCATCCACGAATTCGACCAGCGAATGGACGATCGACTGCGGATGAATGACCACGTCGATCTGCTCGGGCGACAGGTCGAAGAGCCAGCGGGCCTCGACGATTTCCAGGGCCTTGTTCATCATCGTGGCCGAGTCGACCGTGATCTTGGGGCCCATATCCCAGGTGGGATGGGCCAGGGCGTCGTCGACGGTGACGTCGGCCAGTTCGGCCAAGGTGTAATTCAGGAAAGGCCCTCCGCTGGCGGTCAGAATGATGCGACGCACTTCGTGGCGGCGCCCGCTGCGGAGGGCCTGAAACACGGCGCTATGCTCGCTGTCGACCGGCAAGATCTCGGAGCCGCTCCGCTCGGCCAGCTTGGTCACCAGCGGGCCGGCCATGGCGAGCGTTTCCTTGTTGGCCAGGGCGATCGTCTTGCCGGCTTCGACCGCCGCCCAGGTGCTCTCCAGACCCGCGCGTCCGACGATGGCCGCTAGCACGACGTCGACTTCCGGCAGGGCGACGACTTGGGCCAGCCCCGCTTCGCCGACGAGCAGCCGCGTGTCGGCCGGAAACATCTGGCGAGCGACACCGGCGGCCGCCTCTTCGTCACTGATAACGACGTAACGCGGCTGCAGTCGACGGGCTTGTTCGGCGAGCTCGGGGACGCGGCGATGGGCTGTCAGGGCAACGGGACGCAGACGATCGGAACAGGCGGTGAAGACTTCTGCCGCACTGCGACCGATGCTGCCGGTCGAACCGAGCACGGCGACGTTCTTCCGTTGATCCGATTTCTGTTGATCCGACATCCGCGTCGTTCGCTCAGTGAGCAAGCGCCAGGTGAGAAGGCAGCGGGCGAGGTCCGCAGGAATAAGGGACGGCCGACAGGGCAATCGACGGCGGACAGGGCGAGATCGGCCGCAGCGCGACGGTCTGTCTCTTGGGGGAGTCTGGAGGGCGACAGGCGGCGATTACGACGATTAGCGCAGTTGTACGGGTCACGAAACTGCATGACCGCGTACCTTGCTGGCATTTTAAAAGTGCTTCGGAGGGCCGACAAGGCGATTTCAGCCTGGCCGAGGGGGCCGGTTGTCGTCGTCCCCGGCGTCGTTACGGTATAATTGAGCTTACCGCAGGCGGCCGTGAATTTTCCGGCCGCCTGTTGCGTCATTGGGCAGTGGGACGGCCCGCGACACTCGACGGACCGGGACACATCAGACCCCACTCTCTTACGAAGCGAGATCTGCGATGGAAGGCCAAGGCGACTCCTCACGCCGATCGGGCGACAAAAAGCCGGCACCTGCCGGCAATCAGGTGATGCTCTACCTGATGGGCGTGGCGATCGTCAGCCTGTTTCTCTACGCGGTGCTTTATCCGAAGAGCGGCGTGGAGATCCGGGCGGGTGATTTCGAGACCTTGTTGGCCAGGTACGACCGCGATGCCAAGGGACCAAAGTACATCGACATCGGCGTCAAGAAAGGCGCCAGCGGCAAGTCGGAAACCTATCGCTTCAGCAAGCCGAGCGAGCTGGTCATCATTGCTCAGAGCGGCCGCGTGACCGGGAAGATCTATCAGCAGAAGCTCGACCCCAAGACGCTGCAGCCCTCGACCAAGAAGGAAGATTCGGACACGGTCCCCTTCTACTCGAACATCAAGCCGGGCCCCAACGACCGACTCGGCGACCTGCTCAACAAGTCGACGATTCAAGACTGGAAGTACGCCGATCCTCCCGGCTTTCTCGAAACCTATGGAGTGATGTTGATCATCACGGGCCTGTTCGTGCTGCTCATCTTCATCATGATGCGGCGGATGGGCGGGGCCGGCTCCCCGATGGCCTTCGGGCGCAGCCGAGCCAAACTCTACGCTCAGGAAGATCTCGGTGTCACGTTCGACGACGTGGCCGGCGTCGACGAGGCGGTTGAGGAACTGCGCGAGGTGGTCGAGTTCCTCCGCAGCGCCGACAAGTATCATCGCCTGGGCGGACGAATTCCACGCGGGGTGTTGTTGGTCGGACCCCCGGGTACGGGAAAGACCCTGCTCGCCAAAAGCGTCGCCGGCGAAGCGGGCGTGCCCTTCTTCAGTCTCTCCGGCTCCGACTTCGTCGAGATGTTCGTCGGCGTGGGTGCGGCCCGTGTGCGTGACATGTTTCAGCAGGCCGAGCAGAAGTCGCCCTGCATCGTGTTCATCGACGAGCTCGACGCGCTCGGCAAGACGCGCGGCAGCGGCATGGTCGGCGGCCACGACGAACGCGAGCAGACGCTGAACGCCCTGTTGGTCGAGATGGACGGTTTCGATTCCAACTCGGGCGTGATTGTGTTGGCCGCCACGAACCGACCCGAAACGCTCGATCCCGCGCTGCTGCGACCGGGTCGCTTCGATCGCCACGTGTTGGTCGACCGGCCCGACATCCGCGGTCGCGAGGCGATTCTGAAAGTGCACGTGAAGCGCGTGAAGCTCGACGAAGAAGTCGACCTGGCCAAGATCGCCGCGATTACCTCGGGCTTCTGCGGGGCCGATCTGGCGAACCTGGTGAACGAGGCGGCCTTGCTCGCGGCCCGCAACAACAAAGACGCCGTCGGCATGGAGGAGTTCAACGAGGGCGTCGAGCGCGTCACTGCCGGTTTGGAAAAGAAACAGCGGATCATCCACGAGGACGAAAAGCAGCGGATCGCCTATCACGAGGCGGGTCACGCCCTGGTGGCCAACAGCCTGCCGAACACCGATCCGGTCCACAAGATTTCGATCATTCCCCGCGGACTGGCCGCCTTGGGCTACACGATGCAGCGGCCCGAGGAAGATCGCTTCCTGATGACCCAGGGCGAGCTGGAAAGCCGCATCCAGGTGCTCCTGGCCGGCACGATTGCCGAAGAGTTGATCTTCGAAGACATCTCGACGGGGGCCCAGAACGATCTGGAACGGGCCACCGAAATCGCCCGCAGTATGGTCATGCAGTTTGGCATGAGCGGCCTGGGTCGGGTGAACTATCGCGAGAGCGGGCGGAACGCCTTCATTCCCACGGGCGAACCGCCGTCGGGCGGCATGCACAGCGAGGAAACGGCCCGCGAGATCGACGAAGAGGTGCGCCGCATCATCGACGACGGGTTGGCCAAGGTTCGTCACGTCCTCAGTACGCGTCGCGACACGCTGATCGCCATCTCGGAGCAACTGCTCGAAGATGAGACGATGGACGCCGAACAGCTTCGCGAGATCGTCGACCGCACGTCGCCGCAGCCGAAGATCGTGCCCGGCACCGAGAGCGAGCCGAAACGGCCCGCCGCCACGGGCGAGACCGCCTCGACCGAGGTCGAGGAGCGGGAGCGCCGCGAGACGGGCGAGTAGTCGCGCTGCACGTGCCGGCTCTGTGAGCGACCGGGAATTGTGGTATCTTCGGCCAACCTCACGGGCGGTTTGCCGGCACGCGGATGCGAATTCTCAGCTACAACATTCACAAGGGCATCGGCGGCCGCGATCGTCTCTATCGATTGCAGCGGATCATCGATCTCTTGGCGCACGAGCAGGCCGACCTGGTTTGTCTTCAGGAAGTCGTCCGCGGTTGGCGACGGGCTCGCTACGACGATCAGCCGCGGCTGCTGGGCGACGCCTTTCACTTTGCCGTGCAGCTCTATCAGATGAACGTCCGCTATCAGGAGGGCGGCTACGGCAACTTGCTGCTTTCGCGGTGGCCGCTGGTGTCGAAGCATCACATCTCGCTGCGCATGGGTGTCAAGAAACCGCGGGGGGCGCAGATCGCCGTCATCCGCACGCCCGAGGGACCGCTGCGGCTGGTGAACTGGCACCTGGGCCTGGCCGAAAAGGAACGTTGGTGGCAGGTCGATCGACTGCTCGGGCACGCGTTATTTCGCGAAGGGGGCGAACTGCCGACCCTGCTGGCCGGCGACACCAACGACTGGCGCAACAATCTGGCTGCCGGTTCCCTGGCCGAGCACGACTTTCGCCACGTCACCCATCCGATCTCGCGATTTCGCACGTTTCCCGCCACGGTGCCGATGGGCTCGCTCGATAAGTTCTATTACCGCGGCCAGCTGCGGGTGAAACGCGTACACGTCGTGCGCAGCAAGCTGGCCCGGGTCGCGTCCGATCACTTGCCGGTCGTGCTCGACTTTCGGCTGGGTCGTTCGAGCGCGTAGGCGTTTGGTGGTTTGGCCAGCCAGGCGGCTCGTTCGCGGGCGTGCCGGCGGGCTGCTACGATAAAGCGGACGGCTCGGTCCGCTCGTCGATCGTTTCCCGTTGTCTTTGCCCTGTTTTCTTTGCTGCCTCGTCTTCGCCGCTGCGAACTTCACCAAACTCGACGGACGACGCGCCCGCCATGAACGTGCAACAGTCAGCCTCGCCGAAGGTTTGGTCGCGGGCCATGAATCTGTTGCGACGCGAGGGGCCGCTGGCCACCGTGCGCAAGGCGACCCGCTTTCTGCTGTCGCGGCTCTCCAAGTACAAGTCGCAGAAGGGTCAGGATCGCTGGGTGCTCGAGACGCTCGGTCACAAGTCGGGCGGCTACTTCGTCGATCTGGCCGCCTCGGACGGCATCACGCATAGCAACACCTGGGCCCTGGAAAAGTACTTCCAGTGGGACGGGATGCTGATCGAGCCGAATCCCTACTTCGTGCCCAAGTTGGCCGCGCGGCGGCGAGCGCGGGCCTTTGCCTGCGCCGTCGATGCGGAAGAGGGCGCGGTTTCGTTTCGCATCGACAATCTCGGTCTCGGTGGCATCGTGGCCGAGGATACCGACAACAGCGAGGCGCTGCGGGGCGAACAGCTCAAAGCGGCGGAGGTCATCGAAGTGCCGGCCCGCACGCTCACTTCGCTGCTCGATGAGGTGTCGGCACCCGCGACGATCGACTATCTTTCGCTCGACGTCGAAGGGGCGGAAGAGCGGGTGCTGCGGGGCTGGGACATGGATCGCTACACCTGCTTGTGCCTGACGGTCGAACGTCCCAGCGAGGCCGCCCACCAGCGACTGCTCGAACACGACTATCGCTTCGTCAAGGAAGTGATGTTCGACGCCTTCTACATTCATGCCACTCATCCGCAGGCCGACTCGATCGATTGCCAGGCCTATCGCCCGATTCCGCGGAAGGATCGTTAGGGCGGTCGCGGCCGCGCGAATTTTCTGTTAAGAACGTGCCTTTCGCCTGCTGCTTTGGCGAACTGCTGTCGGTCGGTCGCCGCCGGCCAGGTATTCTGCCGGCACCGCTCGCCGCAGGAAGGCACCGCGGGGCAACGCCGCAGACAAGATCGCCGGACAACACCGGCAGGCCGACCTCGATGTTGTTATTCACGGACCGCAGGGAGGGGACCCGTGCCGACCGATCACGTGCTCTACGAAACTCATAGTCACACCCCGCTCTGCAAGCATGCCGTCGGATCGCCGAGCGAGTATGCCGAGGTGGCCCGCGCGCGCGGCCTGCGGGGCTTGTTCGTGACCTGCCACAACCCGATGCCGGACGGCTTCGCCTCGCACGTGCGGATGTCGCCGCAGCAGATCGACGAGTACGTGGCCCTGGTGGACGAGACCCGCGAGGCGTGTGGCGATGACGTCGACGTGCGGCTGGGTCTGGAGGCCGATTTCTTTCCCGGCTACGAGCGCTGGGTCGAAGATCAACTCAACGCCCTGCCCTTCCACTACGTGCTCGGCTCCGTCCATCCGCAATTGCCCGAGTACAAGCACCAATTCTGGCAGGACGATCCGCGGGAGAATCAGCAGGTCTATTTCGACTTTCTGGCGGAGGCGGCCGAGACGCGGCTGTTCGATTGCCTGGCGCACCCCGACCTGATCAAGAACCAGACGCCCTGCGCCTGGCGACCGGCCGAGATCATGCCGATTATCTGTCGGGCTCTCGACCGCATCGCTGCCACCGGCGTGGCCATGGAGCTGAACACCTCGGGCGCGATGAAGGTGGTGTCCGAGATGAACCCCTTTCCTGGGATGTTGGCCGAAATGTGCGCTCGCGAGATTCCGGTCACGCTGGGGGCCGATGCGCACGAACCGGATCGGGTTGCCGATCGCTTCGAGAGCGGGCTCGAGCTACTCGCATCGGTCGGCTACCGCGAAGTGTCGGTCTTCTTCGAGCGTCGGCGTCAGGCGATTTCGATCGACGAGGCGCTCGGCACGCTGCGCAAGTTGCCGCTGGCGTCCTAAACCGCTTCTCATCTCCCTGGAGCGTCTCGGTGGGCTACGACCGCGTTTGACGTCGTCGACCTGCATCGACGAATCTCCTGGATTCGCCTGCTTCGGTCTCCTTGTCAAACTTGTCTCGCTATCCGCCGATGACGCTCAAACGATCTGAGAAATGCTCTCGTCGTTCACAGGCAAAGCAGGTACGCGACCAGGTCGTCTTTTTCTTGAGCCGAGAGATCGAGCTCCAACACCAGGTCGAAGAACTCGACGACGTCGTCGAGCGTCGGGCAGCGGCCGTCGTGCAGATAGGGCGGCGAATCCTTGATACCCCGCAGCGGGAAGGTCTTGATCGGACCCTCGGGCCGGCCGGCATAGAACCGCTCGACGCGGAGATCGTGCATGTAGTCGTCGACGAACGCCGGACCGCTGTGACACTTGGCGCACTGGGCCTTGCCGTGGAACAGTTGCTCGCCCCGCAGCTCCTGCTCGGTGGCCAATTCGGGAATCAGCCGCATCAGCGGATTCAGCTTCGGTGCCGGCGGATAGTCGATGATCGAATTGAAGTCGCCCATCCGATTGGTCACTTCCCGCTTCACCGCTCGCGGACCGATCGACTGCTGCATACCGGGATCGCCGTCGAAATACTCTTCCACCTCGGCGAAGTGGTCCATGCTGCGGATCGAGCGTTTCGAGGAGAGCTGCATCAGGTTGTAGTTGCCCCGCATCGTCGGCGTGTCGACGCGTAGCCGTCCCATGTTCGGCCGCGAGTCGGGACCGAGCTCGATCGCTCCGTTGGTGTGCCCGTTGACGTGGCAGTCGAAACAGGCGACGCCGCTGGAGGGAGCCGCCGTGATGCGGTGATCGGTGTGGTTGAACCAGGTGGTGGGCGAGGGCCGCAGAAGTTCCTTGAGGCCCTCCATCTGCTCGGGCGAAAGCAGCCCGTCAAAGATCTCGTAGTAGTTTTCCAGCGTGATCTCGCGGCCGCCGCTCACGTCGCCCAATTCGAGATGGGTCGTCAGGTAGAGCGGCGGGGGAAACTCGGGCAGATAGGTGTCGGGGAAGTCCAGGTCGACGTCGATGCGGCGATGCTCGGGGTGGGCCTTCAACCACGACTCGGGGAACAGCATGTGAGCCGTCGATTGCAGCGGGTGTGCCAGCGGCTTGTAGGGAAACAGGTCTCGCTCCCGAATTTCCGCCGGGCTGAGGGCCGCCAGCTCCTCGAACGTGGCGAAACCCTTGGGCAGTCGGGCCACGGGGCCCTGCATGATCGGCTTGCCGCCCGACATGTAGGCGCCCGGCATCGCCTGTCCGGAGAAGTCGAAGCGGCCGGCCATGTATTCGCGGACGTCGCGCATCAGTTTCGGCTTCTGCTTGCGGTGAAACTCGACCCACTGGTCGAACCGCATCGGCAGTATCGGCGAACCGAACGACGACCGGCCGCGACCGTAGTAGCGCCACAGGTCGAAGGGAGTGCGCATGCCCTTGGTGATCGTGGGATAGAGCAACAGCTTGTCGGCCACGAAGGGCGGCGACTGGGCCAGCGGATTGTCGGCCGGCACTTCGCCCTCGGGTCGGGCCGCGTTGGCCGCGACCGGGCGGACCACCGGCCCGCCGGCGTCGTGACCAGGACGTTCTGGCAAGTCGTATCGGGCCGTTTCCAAGCGCCCCGGTTGGGCCTCGGGAACGCGGCTCAGTCCGGTGCCGCGATAGTGGTTGTAGGTTGTCGTCACCCCGGCCGTGAGCAGGACCAGGAGAACCGCCATCAAGATATTGCGCCAGGTCGTCGACATGCGTGTAGCCGCGTTGCCAAGTGTAGGGATTCGAAGTGGAGGAACCCGAAGTGGGGTGGACGTTGTTTGAAAGGTGTCGCGTAGCGACGGAAACGAATCGGCGTTTACACGGCCGCGGTTTGGGCCGCCACCTGCGGGGTGGCCGGTGCGGAGCTCTCGCGCTCGTCTTCCTCACCGGCCGAGGCTCGGGCAAAGACGTGGGGATAGAGCACGGTCCAGCCGGCCGCCAAGAAGACGATGTTCTTGAAGATGTACTGCCCTTCCATGTTGGGAGCGAAGGGAGCGATCTTGAAGGTGAACTCCGGCAGCACGAAGAGCGGCATGAAGGTGCCGACCATGTGCAGCACGAAGAGCATGAAGGTGATCCGCGGCAGCAGGTTGAAGATCAGCGACAGCCCAATGGCCGTTTCCAGGATGGCCAAGGCGATCAGTGCCGCGTGGGCGTCGAGCCAGTGCAGCGAGACCGACATCACGGTCTGTGTGCCGATCAGCTCGGCGGGACTCAGATCGGGAAAGAACTTCAGCAGCCCGAAATGGAAGTAGACCAGGCCCAGGGCCAGACGCAGAAAGACGGGCGAGCGGAGCGAAAGTTCGGCTTTGGCGAGCATGGGACGACCCCGGAAGAGCAAGAAAAACCACCGATAAACGCGATTTTAGATCACGTTTACCTGCGTTACCTGTCAGCGCCGTCGCCAATTTCTTGTAGCTGAAATCCTACAAAACGGACCGTGGTGAAGTCGGCCGGCAGGGCTGCTCTCGTCGTCCCTGTCCGTGCGTTTCGCTCGCGGCGGCCCACTCGTGTCAGCTGCCCAACTTGTTTTCCACGGCGAAACGGATCAGCTCGGCGGTACTGCCCAGGTTCAGCTTCTCCATGATGCGGGAGCGGTAGGTCGAGGCCGTACTGGTGCTGATCTTCATTCGTTCGGCGCTGGCTTGCAGACTCTCGCCGGCTCCGAGCAGCTTGAGCAGGTCGAACTCCCGCGGCGAGAGGGCTTCGAGGCCCACGCGCTGCCGCTTCGGTTGTCGCAGATGGGCGAGCACCTCGTCGGAGACCTGGGCCGAGAGATAGATCCGCCCGGCCCGCACGGTGTCGATGGCCTCGACCAGCTCGTCGACGGCGGCCGACTTGATCAGGTAGCCGTGCCCGCCCGCCTCGAGCACGCGCACCGCGTAGTGAATGTTCTCGTGGACGGTGAGCACGAGAATCTTAAGTTCGCTGGAAATCCGCAGCAGTCGTTCGATCGTCTGCGGGGCGTCCTTGGTCGGCAGCGAGTAGTCGAGCACCACCAGGTCGGGTTCGGTCGAGCGAACCGCGTCGATGACGGCCGGGGCGTCGTGGGCCTGGGCCACGATGTCGATGCGGCCGCTCTCCTGAAGAATGCGGGCCAGAGCCTCGCGAACCATCTCGTGATCGTCGGCCAAGACGACGCGAATCGGCGATGGGGAGGGGCTCGACGACATGCGATCACATTTTGCAACGAGGCTACGAAGGCTCGGCATCCTTGAGCGGAGTCAGTTTAGCGGAATCACGACGTCGATCGTCGTGCCGGCCGCCGCAGCCGATTCTAACGTAAAGCGGCCGCCGAGTAGCTCGACCCGCTCGCGCATGCCGAGAATGCCGAGCCGCCCGGTGGCGACCTGCGATTGCGGATCGAAGCCGCGGCCCCGGTCGCGGACGCGCAGCTGGAGCTCGCCCTCGCGCGTGGCCAGCACGACCTCGGCCTCGTCGGCCTGGGCATGCTTGGCGACGTTGGCCAGGGCCTCCTGAACGATGCGGAACACGCTTTCACCAATCACCCGCGAGATGCTCGTCTCGCCCATCTGCAGATCGGCCACCACGCGGATGCCGGTTCTCTGCTCATACTCGTCGAGCAGGCTCTCGACCGCGTCGCGGAGTCCCAGGTCGTCGAGCACGCGGGGTCGCACCTGGCGGGCGATTTCGTGCATGCTCCGCAGCAGGCCGTCCGTTTCGGTAAGGGCCCGCTGCAGAAGTTCGTTTTCCGCCAGCTCCGCACTCGATTTCTGCAGCGATCGCAAGTCGAGACTGATCGCGGTCGCCAGCTGCCCCAAGTCGTCGTGCAAGTCGCGCGAGAGATTGCGGCGTTCGTCCTCCTGAGCCGCCAACAACTGGCTGGAAAGCCGTCGCAACCGGGCCTCGGAGTCGGCGATCTGCCGTTCCTGTCGCTCGCGGGCGACACTTGTTCTCGCCCAGTAGAAGGCCAACAGGGCGACGACCACCAGCAGGCACAGCGACAGCAAGACGAGTTGTCGCAGCAGTCCGCCCGACGGTGCCGTGGCATCGGCTGCCGAGACGTAGGCGATCAGGAGGAGCGAGTTGTCGTCGTGTTGGGCGTTGTCGGACGGAGAAGACGTTTCCCGCACAGGATGTCCCAGCGCGACGCGACGCATGGCGAACAAGTCGCCCGCAACGCGGAGTATCTCCGGCTCGGCGGCCGGGTCTCCGGGCGGCGCTGCCTGGCTCGCCTCCCACGCGGCCGGAAAATCGCTGGCGAAACGCCGCTGGTGACCGATGAGCCAGCCCCATTCCCGCGTCGGGTCGGCGGCCGAGAGATACTCGCCCGCGGCACTGACGAGCATTGTTTCGCCGCGAAAGCCGCCGGCCAATTGTTGCAGCTCGGCCAGCAATCGCGCGCCGAGGAAATTGAGCACGAGAAAACCCTGCCGTGCTCCGCCTCGGTCGAGCACGGGAGCGAGAAAGCGAATCACCGGTTTGATGGGCCGCTCGAGCTTGCCGCGCTCGACGTTCAGGTCGAACGGCGAGACGTAGATCTCCTCGTCGGCCAGGCGAAGGGCCGCCTGAAAGTAGTCGCGATTCGCCTTCGCTTGCAGATCGTCGCGCGGCACGACCTCGGCTTCGCCCTGGCGATAATTCACGCGGATCACTTCCTGGCCCTCCAGGTCGAGCACGCGGATCTGGTCATAGACTCCCTTCTCGACGGCGAAGTTGGCGAACTCCCGCTCGACGCTCGCCTGCGATTCCGACTCGCCGGATACGAAGCGCTCGAGCGTCTCCTGGCCGGCGAGAAAGCGGAGGTCCGACTCGACCGCGCTCAGTTCCAGCAGCAGCGACTCGGACTGCAAGTCGAGCACCCGTCGCGCCGCGCCTTCGAGTAGCTGTTGCTGGCTGGCGAGATCCTGGCGATAGATCACCGTGACCACGATCGCCACCACCACGCCTGCGGCGAGCGTGGCCGTCAGGAAGCGGCGCACGACCGGCAGTGCCGATGGCGATTCGTCGTGCGATGAAGACGAAGTCATGGTGGCACGCAGAGTTCGTGGAGCGAGTTTCCAGGCATGGAGATTCTTGGTACGGGCGGCGACGATGGTTGCCTCTTGGTAGAGGACGCGCACCTTTGCCATCGTGCTTGCTCGTTCGCCGTCTGGCAAGTCGGGCGGGAATCGGCCGGCGGCGCGTGCGGAGTTTAGCCCTGAACAGACCCGAACGCCTGCTCGTGATCGGTGTGTCCGAGCGCACTCTCGACGGCACTCGTCAAATCGAGACGCGTCACCGGTTTGGTCAACAGCGAGAAGGCATCGGCCGCGATCGCCTCTTCGCGAAGCGCCTCGTCCCAGCGGGCGGAAAGGAGAATGCAGGGGAGCGCCGCGCGGACCTGCTTCACACGGCGCAGCGTCTCCAGTCCGGAGAGGCGCGGCATGTGCACGTCGAGCAGCACCAGGTCGATCGTGTCGCTCTCCACGATGCGACAGGCGGCCAGACCGTCGTCCGCCAGCAAGGTGCGATATCCCTGCGGCTCCAGCACCCCGCGCAGCGTCTCGCGAAACTGGAAGTCGTCGTCGGTGATCAGGATCGAGGGCGTTTGGGCAACCATGGGACTTCCCGCGGCGGATCTCGATACGTCTGAAGAAGATAGGTTAGACGGAAGGTTGGTGCAATTCCGATACCGAGCCGGCCGCCGCGGGGGGCGCAAACGTGCTAACCGTTGATCTCTGCGGCAATTGAGGGCGACCAGTCGGGCTCTCGGATCGCCCCCCAGCTGAAGGAGTGCGGGCCGCTCGCTGACCAAAATGGCAGGCGGCGACTGTCTACTTGGCAGCTACGGGGCTACTTGGAAGGGGGCCGGGCTACCTGGCAGCCGTGGGTCGCTTTGGCGGCGTTGGGCAGCGTGGCAGTCGCGGGGCATGGGGGCAG
>ERZ869936.621-NODE-621-length-31657-cov-5.439656_pt1 | contig 31657 bp, 28 predicted proteins | sample MGYA00520876_ERZ869936 | MGnify/ENA primary metagenome ERZ869936 (study PRJEB32218, sample SAMN09650985) | biofilter metagenome | isolation source: enrty point of leading RO module | place: Saudi Arabia: Thuwal, RO plant located on Red Sea | collected 2016-02-17 ... | reverse complement strand
GCGCCTCATGGGTATAGCACTCCCTTGGTAAGGGGGAGGTCGAGAGTTCTAATCTCCCCGGCAGCACCAGCCTTGCACGTCCCGCTCGCCGGAAGCACCAGGCCATTCCGACCGGTCTCGACTGACGCGACCTGCTGTGCCGGTCACTGCGTGCGAGAGTTCAAATCTCTCCGGCAGCACCAGCCTTGCATGTCCCCCTCGCCGGGAAGCACCGAGCCATTCCGTCCGGTCTCGACTGACGCGACCGGCTGTGCCGGTCAATGAGTGCGAGAATTCAATGCGCTCCGGCAGCACCAGCCTTGCATGTCCCCTCGCCGGGAAGCACCAGGCCATTCCGTCCGGTCACGACTGACGCGAAAGCCGACGCCGCTCGGAGCGGCGGTCGGGCAGATGTCGGGTGTGGGACGCCGGCTCTCGCGCCGGGTCGGGTTCAGGCCGGGCGGCGGCGTCCGGCGATGCCGAGGGCGGCAAGCGCGGCGACAAGGGCCCAGCCGGCAGCCGGAAGCGGCACAACGGCGGTGTCGCGTATGTCGACCGAGGAGATGTCGAAATTCGCGCCGTAGTGGCGGAACAAGCCAAGATCGGTGACCCCGCCGACGCCGTCTTCGTAATAAAGCACGGTCCGGGCATCGAAATCGTAGAGAAGGCTGACCACACCGCTGCCGGAGAGCGACAGGGTCTGCATGGTCGTGTTCACGTTCACGACATCGCTTTCACACGCCGTCTCCGCGAACATGCAGTCATAGACCGACCACTGGCCGCCATTATCGTCGATGGAAAAGCTGGCCTGGACCGAATCGCCAGGCGTCAAATTGCTGAACCTGCCCGAGAAGCCGAGCGGTTCACCATCACTGATGCTGTCGGTTTCTTCCCACTTGGAAAAGTCGACGACATCCTGAAAGAACTCGCCCGTATAGGACAATTCCATGGATACCACGGCTGCAGCGGCAGGCTGGACGGCAAGAGCGACGGTGGCGGTGAGGAGCAGCTTCAACATGGGACACACCAGATCGTTTATGGTCAAGCCCGATCAGGATACAGCACTCGCCGAAATTGGCTACCGTCAGTGGAACTGGCAGGCGGCAATTCGCCTGTCCAGCACGACAGCGTGCTTCAAGTGACTGCGCGTTAGGCAGAATTCCGGATCAGCGCGATGGCAGTCCGGTCACTTCGCCGTCGCGGATGACCGCCGGATCATACGCCTTGCGGCCGAAGACCTCGCGCACCATAGGTTCGAAATGTTCCAGTGGCGCGGCGCTGTACAGGGGATCGAACGAAGCCTGATCCCAGCGTTCGCAAAAGGCCGCGCAGCTATCGAAGCAGGCGTGATCGCGAAAGCGGTCGCGGGCGTTTCTGTCCCATCCGTAGTGATGGCCGTAGTAGAGCATCTGGAAGATGCCGTGGTGCTCGACCACCCACGCGACCTCCCACCGGACGAAGGGCCGGATGACCTCCGCGGACATGCGGTCGTGGTTCTGGGGTGCCAGGCCGTCGCCGATGTCATGAAGCAGCGCGCCGACCACCCAGTCGAGATCGGCGCCATCGGCCTGGGCGCGGGTGGCCGATTGCAGGCCGTGATCGAGGCGCGTGATCCTGTAGCCTTCGAGCGTGGATTCGCCTTGTCGGGCGAGTTCGGCCAGGACGCGATCGGCGGTGAGCGCGAGGAAGGGCTTTTCCAACTCGGCCAGAAGCGCATAATCCTCGGCCGTGCCGTCTTTCATCTGGGTGAACGAAACCTCTCGCGCCATCGTCTGACCTTTCGCTGACCAATGTGACAGTGACGCATGAGGCGGGTTTGTCCAGCCCCGTTCCGGCGGTGGGTCCGATCGAACCTTCGGGCCTTGGGTCAGCGGCAGGAGAGCTGCGGCGCCCCCGTCAGCCAGGCGTAGCCATAGCCGGGCAGGATCGCGTCGCCCCGCTCAAGCCGAGCAATCGAAGGACCGATGAGCGCGGCCTCCCCCGCCACCGCGACGCTGGCCGGGGCGGGGCTGAGGTTGAAGAGGCAGGTAAGCGGCTCGGCGTCCCCCCGGCGAAACGCGAGGATCGGTTCGGGCAGATCGAGCCACTCGGTGCCGGTGCCGAGGAGCGCGGGCGTGTCGCGGTAGAAGGCGAGTGTCTTGCGATAATGATGCAGGACCGAGTTCGGGTCGGCCTCCATCAGGTCAAGAGCGCGCGCCGCCTGTGGCGGCTTGACCGGCAGCCAGGGCGTGCCGGTGGTGAAGCCCGCATGGGGCGCGTCCGCCTCCCAGACCATCGGGGTCCGGCATCCGTCGCGACCCTTGTATTCGGGCCAGAACTTGAGGCCCGGTGGATCGACGATCTCGTCATGGGACAGTTCGGTTTCGGTCTGGCCCAATTCCTCGCCCTGGTAGAGGCATTTCGCGCCTTCGAAGCTGAGAAGAAGCGCGATGGCGAGGCGGGCGACATCGTCGGTATCGCAGCCCTCTTCGGTCCAGCGCGAGACGTGGCGCGTCACGTCGTGGTTCGAGAAAGCCCAACAGGGCCAGCCCCCGTCGGATTTGTCGAAAAAGCTGGCGACGCATTGATGAAAATGTTCGGCCGAAAACTCGGGGCCGAGCATTTCGAAGGAATAGGCCATGTTGAGACGTTTGGAGCCGCGGGTGTAGTCCCCCATGATGCTGGCCGCGCCCTTGCCTTCGCCCACCTCGCCCACGGTCATGGTGCCGGGATATTCGTCGAGAAGTGCGCGCACCTGTTCGAGAAAGCCAAGCGTTTCCGGGCGGGTCTTGTCATAGATGTGTTTCTGGACGTTGTAGGGGTTGATCCAGTCGGCGTCGGCGGCGCCCTCGTTGACGGGGTTGTCGCGAAGTTTCGCGTCGTGGAACGGGTAGTTGATGGAATCGAGCCGAAACCCGTCGACGCCCCGGTCGAGCCAGAAGCGCATCGCGTCGAGTGTGGCCTTGACCACATCCGGGTTGTGGAAATTCATCTGCGGCTGCGAGGTCAGGAACGAGTGCAGGTAGTATTGTCTGCGCCGAGGTTCCCACGTCCAGGCTGTGCCACCGAAGACCGAAAGCCAGTTGTTGGGCGGAGAGCCGTCGGGCTTGGCGTCGGCCCAGACGTACCAGTCGGCCTTGGCGTTGTCGCGGCTTGCGCGGCTTTCCCTGAACCAGTCGTGCAGATCCGAGGTGTGCGACGGGACCTGATCGACGATGAGTTTCAGACCGAGATCGTGGGTACGCTCGAGCAAATGATCGAAGTCTTCAAGGGTGCCGAAAATCGGGTCGATCGCGCGCTGGTCCGAGATGTCGTAGCCCATGTCCTTGTGCGGCGAGGCGAAGATGGGCGAAAGCCAGATCACGTTGACGCCGAGCGAGGCGATGTGGTCGAGCCGACGGGTGATGCCTGCGATATCGCCGATCCCGTCCCCGGCGTCGTCCTGGAACGAGCGGGGATAGACCTGATAGATCACGGCGTGGCGCCACCATTCGTCATAGCTCATGCGGTCTCCTTTGCCTGTCATTGCGTCAGAACACTAGTGGCATAGGCTGTGGCTTCAATACCGTGCGAGACAGGAACCAGCCGGGCTGGTACTCTGGCGTCATGAGGTCTTGGCCGATCCGAAGTTCGGCTTCATCGGCCCGCGCTATCTGGATGTGACCGAGAGCGGGCATCTGGTGGTGGCGGATCAGGATGCGCACCGGATCCTGCTGATCGACCCGGACGCGCCCGATGGCGGTGCTTTGCTGGGTGTTCTGGGGGATGGAATGCCGGGGATCGGGCCGAACAAGTTCGACGATCCCGAAGGCGTTGCGGTGGATGGGAACCGGTTTTTCTTCAGCGACTCGGACAATAACCGGATTGTCCGCTACTCGATCGTTCTGAACTGAAGGCGGCCTATTCGGCCGGGTAGACCTGATATTTCGCGCGCTCCGCGCTGTCGCGCAGAGCGGCGGCCCAGAGAACGCTGCCGAGGACAAGGATGCCGGTCAGAGCATAGGCCATCATGCCGAGCATGAGAGAGCCGAATGCCTGGTAGACAGAGAGCGACATCGCCAGCGAAGCCACGAAACTCACCGCAATATAAACGACAGCCATGACGTATTCCTCCAATCGCATGGTCAGTCTGGCTGCGGATTATGTCGCGATTTGGACCAGCTCCCCGCGCAATGCGGCAGAATTGAGGCTTTTCGTGAAGATTTTGCTCAATTTGACCGCGAAAATGGCCCGTCGACGTGCGGGAATCGTCTGATTTCACAGTGCGCTCGGGGATGATCCGACGGGCGGCGCATCGCGCGCCGCCCCTTGGCCGAACGCCTGTTCAGTCGGCCCATTCCCAATGGCCGGGGAATTCGCCCAGCAGTTTTTCGACCTTCTGCTCTTCGTCCGCCTTCTTGCCGCCGATGCGGGCGACAAGTCCGCGCTTCTTGTCCTCGATCACTTCGGCCACGCGGGCCGATACGCCGGCGCCTTCGAGCACTTCGTTGAAGACGCGGGTCATGGCGCGGCGTCTGAGATCCGGCTTGAAGACCTTGCCGACCGCCGTCTTGGGCAGTTCGTCCAGGATCTCGATGTATTTCGGCATCGCAGCGCGCTCGGCAATCCTTTCGCGCGCGTAATCCAGGAGTTCGTCGGTCGTGACCTGGGCGCCGGCGACAAGCTCGACATAGGCGCAGGGCAGTTCGCCCGAATGCGCATCCGGCTGGCCTATGGCGCCCACCATCGCGACGGCGTCGTGCCCCGCCAGCGCCTCTTCGATCTCGGCGGGGTCGATGTTGTGGCCGCCGCGAATGATCAGATCCTTGGCGCGGCCGGTGATGAAGATGTAGCCGTCGGCGTCGATCCGGCCCAGATCGCCGGTGCGCAGGTACATGCGGTTGCCGACCTCGTGATAGAGGTCGTGGTTCTTGTCGGCCTGCGTGTAGGTGTTGCCGGCATAGACGCCGGGGTTCGAGACGCAGATCTCGCCGATCTCGTCGGTGTCGCATTCCTTGCTGCCATCCGATGTGCTGATCAGTATCTTGACGTCCGTATATGGGAACGGGATGCCGACCGAGCCGATCTTCTTTGTGCCGCCGAGCGGATTGATCGAGACGAGGCAGGTCGCTTCGGTCAGACCGTAGCCTTCGATGATCTCGACACCGGTGGCCTTCTCGAACCGCTTGTAGAGTTCGACCGGCAAGGGCGAGGAGCCGGAGAACGCGGTCTTGACCGAAGAGATGTCGGCGTTGACGGGGCGCTGCATGAGCGCCGAAAGCGCGGTCGGCACGCCGATGATGAAGGTCACCTTCCATCGTTCGATCAGCTTCCAGAAGTTGTCGAACACGCCCTCTCCCCGGTAGCCCTGTGGCGTCGGGAAGACGACATGCGCGCCGGACGAGACCATCGCCATCAGGATCACGTGGCAGGCGAAGACGTGGAACAAGGGCAGCGGGCACATGACGACGGAGGTTTCGTCGAACAGAAGGTTGTCGCCCAGCCAGCCGTTGTAGACTATCCCTGAGTTCAGGTGCTGCGCCACCTTGGGCATGCCGGTTGTGCCGCCGGTGTGGAAGTAGGCGGCGACACGATCCGCAGGTCCCTCGGCGAAATCGAGCTTTGTGTTCTGCTTGGCATGCTCGGCATTGAAATCGAGCACCTTGGCCTTGTGCTCCACCGGGTTCTTGGGCCGGATCAGCGGGACGATCCAGGATTTCGGAGGCTTCAGGTATCGGTTCAGGTCGATTTCCAGAACGGTCTTGACGTTGGGCGCAAGCTTGACCGCCTCGGCCGCCTTCTGGGGCACGTCGGTCTTGGGGAACGCCTTGAGCGTGACGAGGACCTTTGCGTTGGTCTCGCGCAGGATCGAGGCGATCTGTTCGGCTTCCAGAAGCGGGTTGATCGGGTTGGCGATGCCCGCGACGCAGGCGCCCAGAAGCGTGACCACGGTTTCGGTCGCGTTGGGCAACAGATAGGCCACGACATCGCGCTCGCCCACGCCGAGCGAGCGGAACAGGTTCGCAGCCTGGGCCGTCTTGTCGTGCAGTTCGGACCAGGTGAGGGTTTCGGCCGGATCGGTGGGGCCGGATTGCAGCTGATAGCTGATCGCGGGGCGGTTTCCGTGGGCCTTGGCCGTGCGGCTGAGCATCTCGTAGACCGATCGGGCGGCGCCGCGCGCTTCCCACGGCATTTCGCTGTCGATGGCGTTGCGCGCCTCCAGCGACGAAAAGTCCATCTGGTTCATCTGTCGTTCCCTCCCGATGGCCCTCTCCCCGGGGCCGGTCCTCAAACGGTTCCGACTGTTGTAGAGACAACCACGCGCGGCGCAAAGCCGAGATTGGCGCGGAAACGCAACGTCAAAGCGTCATTCCGCGGCGACACCTTCGGTGAATTGCAGCCGCGCGAGACGCGCGTAGAGGCCGCCGTCGGCCACGAGGCTGTCGTGCGTGCCGGTGGCGACGATGCGTCCGCCGTCGAAGACGAGGATCCGGTCGGCCTTTTTCACCGTCGCCAACCGGTGGGCGACGACGATCGTTGTGCGGTCGCGCGAGAGCCGTTCGACGGCATCCTGCACAAGGCGTTCGCTTTCGGCGTCGAGCGCGGAGGTCGCCTCGTCCAGAAGCAGGATCGGCGCGTCGCGCAAAATCGCGCGGGCGATGGCGATGCGCTGTTTCTGGCCGCCGGACAGCATCACGCCGCGTTCGCCGACATAGGTGTCGTAGCCCTGCGGCAGTGCGGTCAGGAACTCGTGCGCGGCGGCGGCGCGAGCGGCGGCCTCGACATCGGCGTCGGTGGCGCCGGGACGGCCGAAGGCGATGTTCTCGCGCGCGGTGGCGGCGAAGATCACCGGGTCCTGCGGCACCAACGCGACATGGCGGCGGAAGTCGGCCCGACGCATCCGGGTGAGGTCGTGACCGTCGATAGTGATGCGCCCCGCATCGGGGTCGTAGAACCGCAGAAGAAGCTGGATCACGGTCGTCTTGCCCGCGCCCGAGGGGCCGACCAGCGCCACGGTTTCGCCGGGCGCGATGGCGAACGAGACATCGTGCAGCGCGGCCTGTTCGGGACGCTGGGGGTAGTGGAAGACGACGTTTTCGAAGGCGACGGCGCCGGTGACATTGTCGGGAGCCGGCAGGGCATCGGGACTGTCGGTGACGCTGTCCTCGGCGGTCAGAAGTTCGACCAGCCTCTCGGTCGCGCCCGCGGCGCGCTGCAATTCGCCCCAGATCTCGGAGAGCGCGCCGACCGCGCCCGCGACCATCACGGCGTAGATCACGAATTGCACCAGTTCGCCGACGCTCATGTCGCCTGCGCGCACGTCGCGGGCGCCGATCCAGAGAACGCCGACGATGCCGGTGAAGACAAGGCTGATGACGATCACGGTCATGATGGCACGGGTGCCGATGCGGCTTTTGGCGCTGTCGAACGAGCGTTCGGTGACGTCTGCGAAGCGGGCGCGGCTGGGCGCCTCGTGGGTATAGGCCTGGACCGCCTGCACGCTGAGCAGCGTCTCGGAGGCGTTGCCGGACGAGGCGGCGATCCAGTCCTGGTTTTCGCGCGAGAGGCGGCGGAGCCGGCGGCCGAGGACGACGATGGGCACGATGATGGCGGGGACGATCAGAAGGACCAGAGCAGCCAGTTTGACCGATGTGTAGAAGAGAAGCAGAAGCCCGCCGATCAGGATCAGCAGGTTCCGCAGCGCGATCGAGATCGAGGATCCGATCACCGAAAGGATCAGGGTCGTGTCGGTGGTGATGCGGGACAGCACCTCGCCCGTCATGATCCGTTCGTAGAAGGCCGGGCTCATCCCGATCATGCGGTCGAAGACGGCCTTGCGGATGTCGGCCACCACGCGTTCGCCGAGACGGGTCACGAGGTAGTAGCGCAGGCCCGTGCCGATGGCGAGCAGCAGCGCGATGCCGAGGGCGGCGGTGAAATAGCTGTCGAGAAGGGTAACGGCCGAGGTCTCGAACCCGTCGACCACGCGGCGCACCGCGATGGGCAGGATCAGCGAGATGACGGCGGTGGCGACCAGCGCCAGGATCGCCGCGCCCAGCATGGCTTTGTACGGCAGGAGAAACGGCCAGAGCGCGCTGAGCGCGCGCACGTTCTTGGACTTCGCGCGCTCTTCGGTCGCTGTCTGAGCGGTGTCGGCCATCGGTTCCCCTTGCTTTGGAGAGCAAATAACGGCAGCGGCAGCCGGTCACAACCCGGCAGAGACGCGCGAGAGGCCGGGACCCCCGCCGTAATGGCGAGCATGGCCCTATGGACGGGTCAGTAAGGTCCGCTGGGAGAGCATGGAGCGGGCGGCGGGAATCGAACCCGCTTCATCAGCTTGGAAGGCTGAGGTAATAGCCAGTATACGACGCCCGCTCAGCGACACCGGAGATATTTCATTGAATTTTGAGGGTCAAGGGCAATCCATTGGAGGAGCCCAAACCAGACACCAACCTTTCACGAGGTGAGATAGCCGATCAAAGCGTGCTGAGAAGCGGGTCTCGGCGCATGCAGATCGCACATAGTAGATGCTTTGCCGCATCACCGGAATGGTCTACATCCGGGAGTGAGCGGCTGGTGTTGCAGATTGCTCACTCGATACCGGCAAGGGCGTAGGACTATCGTGAATGATTTTTCATCGCCGGGCCAGTTTCGAGCGCGCTTTTTATCATGGCCCCGACCGGGCAACGCGGTTCTCCGAGATGCGTTCACCCTGGTCGCGCAGATCGTCGGTCAACTTGCAATATCCATAAACCTTGCAGCTGTCGGTCCAGGCCTGCCGGATCAGCTCCGTCTGACGTACATCTTCCTGCGCACGGTGACTTAATGGTTCCTTAAGCCATGCATAGAAACCACTGAAATGGATCCGCAGCACCCGGCACATGGCGCAGATACCGAACTCCTCGCGGTGCGCCCGAATAAGCGCGTACTTCATTGGGACCCTCGCGCGAAGTACACCGTTGCCTTTTTTAGGATGTCGCGCTCCTCGGCACCCTGGCCAACTCGCGCTTCAACCGACGGTTCTCGGCCTCATGGTCCACCCCTGGCTTCATCGGCGAAGGATCACCGAACAGCTTCATCCACTTGTACAGCGAATGCGTACTGACCCCCAAACGCCGGGAGACCTCCCGAACTGGATACCCCCGCACCGTGATCTAATGCACCGCATCCCGCTTGAACTCATCGCTGTAATTGCTTGTCCCCATGTCGGCCTCCTTGCCTCAAAATTAGGGGGCAAAGCCTCTACAATTCTAGGGGCACCTCAGGCAAAGCGTTCCGGACGCTGAACATCCTCGACGAGTTTAGCCGGGAATGCCTGGCGATCAAAGTCGAGCGCAGGCTCAACGCTACCAGCGTGATCGATGCGCACAGCGATCTGTACATCCTACGCGGCGTGCCCGCCTACACGCGCTTCGATCAATCGACTTGAACGTCCTCAGGCCGGACGAGAGCGGGTCGGGAGTCGTCGGTACCAGAGGACTTGTTGCTTTACGCCGAGTGTAGAGTTGTTCAGGACTGCATGGGGGGCGAGCCACCGAGCGAACTCTCGGTCTTGGCAGATAGCGAGGTAGGCCGCACCGAAGGCGACATGATGGGGCCTGAGTTCGTCGTCACCTGCGAAATATACCTGTGACTTGCCCGATTTCTTGGCGGAAAGTTCTCCTTTCGCTTCTATATCGTGCACGACAAACCACACTGCGCGTAGCAGTCCGCCGAAACACAGATCACGTTCGTCGTGACCTAATTCGACCAGAGTGGCAACAGATGCGGCAACCGCATTGAGTGCATGCAACTGATAATGCAAAGCGCGGGAGCCGCGCTCCATTTCTCTCGGCATCGCGCCGTCAGGATCAACACTGCACAAAATCTGACGGACTTCAGATCGTCCCCAATCTATGAGATGCTTGTCCCCTGCTTCACGCCCGCCAACTATGGCGGCCAATGCGATCCAAGCCTTCAGGTTGCCACGGCGGGCACCCTGTGGAGCCTCCGTCTCCCAGAACTCGATCTGCTCCACTAGCCGACGCGCGAGCCATCCACTTATCGCCGTACGCTGTTCAAAAGATGCAGCCTCAGCCACCTGCGAATAGGCAAGAGCGATGCCGGCCAAACGGGCGCCGATCGTCATTCTCACATTGTCGGTAGCAAGAAATGCTAAGTTGTCCGCCCCCGTCCACGCTTCAAGCATTTCCAACGCGCAAGTCGCGTGGATGCTTGATGACCTGTCTCCCTGGGTCGCTCTGTTGGCCTCGCGGGCGAGTTCGCGGATGAAGTCATCGACATCTTCAAGCGCCCGGTCGACAGCTTGCGATTTCGGAACAACGATGACGTCTTTCATCTCTGATTCATTCGAATATCGGCTGCCGTACGAAAGCTCTTTCACTATAGGCACACTGTCTTCACACCGCGGGCCCGGCGCAGAGTGAACCGGATTGTTGGTCAAGGTGACTACTGTGACGACTGCAAGTGTTGCAAAACGCACGATGGAACGAGTGAAATTCGAAATTCGGATGCATTTCGCCGTCATCACGCTACCTCGATGGAAGTTGTGCAACACTGTCGCTTTCGCTGGGCGATGGCTGCGTGGAATGAATCACGTTTATACGCGAACCATTGTCCTTCCGCTCTTCTGGTTTCGGTGCGCGCGATGGCGGAACAAACCAGGCGATTAGGATGCCTCCGTTCGTTCCCTCCAAAAAGCACCTTATCGGATGCTCCCCTTCAGAGGTGGGACCCGGTACAACCTGAGCGTGGGCAATCATGTTTGGCTCCTGCGAAGAAATCCTTTAATCCAATAGTCCCCGAAAAGGTACGATTCCTCAATTTTTTCCTTTGATTTCCAAAGTATTAAAGATTTTCACAGATTGTATAATTATTGCATAATATGCCTGGATGCTTTCGATGCCGATCAAAGAAAGCTGGGCCTCGTGTCTTCTGGCCATGCTTCGCGGAAGTTGTTAACGTGTCGCGAAGAGGCAAAAACAAGCAGTCAAGAAGCGAACGAAAAAGGACAGGTTGCATGGGAAGAACCAACGCGTATTCAGCCGTGTTTACGGCGCTCTTTCTCTTAGGCTGCGGCGGTAGCAAATCAGGAGAGCCAGCTTTCAAATCATTTTCGGACACGCCCGAAAACGGCACTTACTCCTTGGACGGTCGTTTGACTTCAAGAGGTGTAGCATCCGCCGGCGGGAATGTTGCGATGGCTGCTGTTAAAACCGACGACAACGTTCATTCGATCGCTACGATTACCAACCAGGGCGGCGATGCCGTCGCAATAGTGATTCAGGGCGGCTCTGTAAGGACAGAGATCAGCAACCCGCCTCTTGCCTCGGGCTCCTTTTTGACATTCGTTGACGGCGATTCCGCTATCGTCGTATCGAATCCTAATTCTTTCGGGAGCAGTTATTCGCTTTTCGGTACCGGCTACGCCGACGTGAATTCAACGGATGGTAGTGCCTTTGCGGGTTCTTTCGGTGCCGAGACGCCGGAGGCGAGCGTACCATCAACTTCGGCAACATATGCAGGCCAAAGCGCCGGGTTCTTTGTCGATGCATCTGGAAGTGCATACATCACGTCGTCGGATGTCACCATTTCGACGACGGATTTTTCGACCGTTAGCGTTGCCAGTTCGAATACGCGACGCGCCGCGTTGTCCTCCTCGACGTCTGAGGCTGCCGGCGAGCTCGATTTCACCTCTGTGGCGACAGTAACGGGCAATGGCTTTTCGGGCGCATTCTCCGGGACGGATGTCTCTGGAGAGCTTGATGGCAACTTTTACGGGCCCGCGGCCGAAGAAGCAGCAGGTACGTTTAACGGAACCGGTCCAGCAGGAGATTACCTTGGTGCCTTCGGCGCCAACTAGACAAGGTGCGAAATCAGGAAAACTCGCGAACCTTCAATCATTTGGGATAAGGCTTCGGTCAATTCGGCATCGTCGCCGATCATGATCGCATCCACTACGTTTTCGCGGTGCAATCGCAATTCGTCGCATGCGGCCCCGACGACGCGTTCCGGAAGGTTGCGAAGAACGCTAGCTCTGACAAAACAATGATATGCCTCGATCGCTCGTGTCGTGATAAGCATGAAGTCGTTTCGCGAAAGCGCTGCAATGCGCACGAGGAACCTGAAATGGTCCAAGACAGACGAGGTTGGATTTGCCGTCGCCGGGCGTTCGGAGACCAAGAGCTTTCTATCTGCGTCACTGATTCTTGAGTTGACCAAACCGAACATCACCGGATGGGTCGCACGGGCGGTCTCGAAGTAGGAACGGATTGATTCGATGGACACTGAGACAACCCTGACTCCGCGGTTTGCCTCGTTGACGACCAACCCCTGGTGTTCAAGCACTATGAGTGCCTCGCGCACAGGTGTTCGTGATACTGAGAACTCGGCTGCCAACGACTCCTCAGGCACGCTTTCGCCAGGTCCGAACTCATTCTGCAGTATTTTTTCTCTAACGCTATCAACGATTTCTGCTCTACGAGGCATGTTCCGACCCCCTCCGGTCATATTTTATTAAGACATTATTCAACTGAGATGCAGCGTCAATGCGATCGCTGCGCAATGTGCGTTAGAAGATAGTTTTTCCAGTATCCCCTTAATCGCTGTTTTAGCGCTCTTTGGTAGCCCAGCTTCACCGACAGACATCCCGGTGTGCAGGTTACCAGACCCATGCAGCAATTCGATTTCAGCTCGAGCCTATACGCAGAATATGCGGAGCCCGTGAGCGACCGCCACTTTGGGTCGATCTATTCCACCTATTTCGGCTTGGATGCGTTTGAAGAGCAGGCAGAGCTGCTTGGGGCTACCGGGTATCGTTGGCCGGGGGGAACTAGAGGCGAAACTGCGCGCGACCATGCAGACAAGGATGGTGATCTCGACACCGAAGAATACCTCTACAGCCTGACTCAGGAAGACCTAATCACCATCGACGGCAAAGGTCTCACCGACGTGATGGCGGCGGCACGTAGTGCCGACGTGGAGCTATCGATTTTCATACCGAGCATTCGCTATCTGGAAGATCCTGCACAGGGCGCAGCGGATGTGGCCGGTTTTCTTGGGAAACTGCTGTCCGGCCATTACGGCGAACTTCCACGAAGCCTCGTCCTCGAGCTAGGCAATGAGACATTGGACTGGACCGTTGAGCGCGCCGAGGCCTACGGCATACTCGCAAACCGCCAGTTGCTGGCAATTCGATCCGTTGTTGATAGCTTTCCCGGAGCCCTGCCGGACATCGAGGTCGCAGTTCAGATCGGGCGTTCCGCGGCGGAAGACATGGCAATTCGTAACGCAATGACGACCGACGCGTTGGCTATGATTGACGGGCTGATTGCCCATCATCTGCCCATCAATATGAACAACCACAATAAGATACTTCCGGCAGAAAGCGACATCGATGAAGGTGACAGCCGGTACACCCGGTCCATAGATTATGTAGAAGCGTGGGAAAAAGCCGTTGCGCAGGCTTCACGCGATCCCGGGATTGAACTTGACTTTCTAGTGTCCGCATGGACCGTTGGACCTTCTTCGGATTTCCCTTCTTCACTGCTAGATTACCAGGATATCGGCGCTCGTCAGGGACGAACGACCGTTGACACTTTCGTCCAACTAATCGCTTCAGGCGCGGACGGGGCGCACGTTTGGGGGATCGATGCCCGGTCGAACCCAAATTACTTCAGCAAGCCAGTAGACGGAGTGGTTACACTCTCACACGGCGGGCAGGCTTTCAAAATGATGGCTGAAAGCCTTGAAGGAATGCGCCTGATGGACGGGCATGTGCAGTCTGCAGATGCCGATGCCTGGGTCTACGGTTTCGAAGATACAGAGAAATACGTTCTATTCGCCGTGGCCAACGATCTCGAAAACAGCGCGCCGTTATCCATTACGTTGGATAACGTTCGGACTGACGTGCCCGTGGAAGTCGTACGTCTCGCCACGGAATACACGGCTGGCGCGCCTTCGGGAGAAGTTGGCGCGGACTTGCGGATGTACGAAGTGCCAATCGTTTCTCAGGACAGTTTCTCGATCGAAAGCGGCGAATTCCAGTTCGTCCTCAGCGAGGACTTTGAAGTCAATCGGCTGACTGTCTGGAAGGAAGAAATCGCCACAAGTCAGCTGATTGACTGGAACCCGCTCGGCGCCGCCAGTAATTTGTTCGGCGGTGGTTTGGAGCGTACGGTGGTCGCCGGCAACGACGATCATTGGGCTCTGATAGGCACCGAAAGAGACGACGTCATCGTCGACAAAGCCGGTGACACGCTGATCAAAGACTACGGTGGTGCTGATCAATTCGTTTTCCGTCCATCCGGAGGCTCCAACGTCATTTTCGACTTTGAGGGTGGCGAAGGGGCGGATGAAGTATTGTTCTACGCCTTCGGGTACGACAGCAAGGCCGAGGCCCGGGCGCACATGTCAATCGTTGACGAGGGCGTTTTCTTTCAGGATCAAGACACGAGCATTCTTTTCGACGGAGTGACAGTCTCCACGATCGATGAATTCTTCTTTTAGTCACTTCGAAGCAAATCTTATCAATCGTACTACGGTTTCGGACGCTACTCTGCCGATGAAAATGTGATGCGGAGTAAGCGACCGCAGTGCCTCATATAACAATTTTTGTGCTTCGCAATTTCTGACCCTCATCCCGACTATAATGCCTAATCTAGCATGTGGCCGATTATACGGCTCAGAGAGCTCAAACTTGATTCTCGTCACCGACACGTTTCCGGCTGCATGAATATCTGCACCGCCTCGCCGAGCGATGCAGCACTGCGAAAATGCAGGTAATCCCGACAAGATCGGAGATACCTTTCGTGCGATTTGCTCAAGCGTAAATTTTCCTTCTTTCGAACGCTCGCGTTGATAGCGCGAGTAACCGTAGGACGGTGGTGCTTGCGTTCAGTAACCTCATGTCACACATCACAAAAGTACCATAATTCACTTATACTAATGCCTCATTAGTACTGCTAATATAACTCTCAGAGACGGCCAAAAACGATCTCCAAAGCATGGCCTTCAGGTATCGGTTCTGGTCTTCCAAGGGAAGACAGTAAAGCTTAACGAGTGAGAATAAAAAATGATCAACGTTGTCCACATCGAACGCAACGAAGATGTACGCGAGCTAGTTTCATTTGGACTAGATCAGGATGGAGAATTCCATCTACGGCAGTATAAGTCGCTAGACGAAGCAATAGAGGAATGCTCCGAGGACTTTCGTCCTGATTTGGTGGTCACGGCGTACACGCAATTCATCACGCCTTCCTGCAACGCGCCGGCCCGTGCGTGCCATCAAGCATGGGAAGATGCCAAGGTGATCTATTTGACCGCCGAAGCGCGCCCGGGGATTCATGAAATCCTGATGGACCATGGAGTGGTCGACATCATCACAAAGCCATTTGATCCGATGGACCTTCCACAACGACTGAAGTCGTTCTTCCAGGAGAAGCGCAGCAATTGAGACACCCAGAACGCCGTCACCTACCGCGTTGAACGACAATACAACGCTGCGCCGACATACACCGTTTCCTGCATTGAACTTCAGCCACTTATTTCTCACCCGACAGCCAAATTGTCGACAACTTTTCCGTATTCACTGGCATTCAAAGCACAACCACAAGGGGCAAGTGCGAAATGCGAATTCTTGTTGTCGACGATGATAGAACAGTTCTGGAACTTGTGTCGGAGGTCCTACTGCTGAACGGCTACGACAATGTTGTCCTGGCTTCTTCTGGAAACGAGGCGCTCGAGGCAGTCGACGCTCGCAAAGACCCGTTCGATGCAATTTTGCTGGACATCCAGATGCCGGACATGGACGGCATAGAACTCTGCGGACGAATTCGGGAAAGAGCCGCTTACAGGCATCAACCGATAATCATGCTCACCGCTATGCAGGAAAAGAGCTATGTGAATGCCGCATTCGCAAAGGGCGCGAACGACTATATCACCAAACCTTTCGATCCCCTCGAGATCGGAATGCGGTTGGAGAGGAACTTGGAGCAGTTCCGCGCTGTGCGAAAGCCGGAGGGCATTTCTTTGACGGCATGTCCCGAGGTCCTTTGCGAGGAGGCCGACTGCCTCGTCGCCTTCGAGACATTTAATAACTATCTCGTACAATTGAGACGATGCACGGCCGAGCACGCTGTCGTCGCCTTCAGAGTCGAAAACATCTACGATCTTGAAGCAACGCTTTCCACGGAGGCGTTCCGGAAAAGGGTTCACCAAGTGGCAAGAGTTCTGAACAACCACCTTGAAGGCGACTTCAAGCTCCTGACCTTCATTGATCAGGGGACGTTTCTCTTGGTCAGCCAAGGTCCTGCTACACGCTTCGACGACTTCTTCCGCTTGGACCTTGAAACTTCTGCAAACCTGCATGCCACCGCAAGCGGAAGTGTGGAAATAAAGATGAGCGAGGTCGCACGGTGCCGAAAGTTCAAGGAAGTAAACTCAACCGGCGTCATTGATCAGGTCTTGAGGTCACTTGACACCCCAACTCGCAGAACCCTCTCGAAGTTCGGGATAGTAAGCAGGCAGGCAATATGATGTCTGATCTCGAGGCGAAACGAGAGATGTTTCTGGCGAAGGTCGAGAAGTTGCGGCAGCAGTATATTGAGACGCTACGGATGCGGCATTCCAATCTGAGATCCATAAGGAAGATGATCGGGGACGACGGTCCGACTGAATCAGACGCAGAACAATTCCGCCAGGATATCCATAAGACTTCCGGCACTGCCAAGTCGTTCGGATATCCCAAGCTTTCGGAAAGTGCAGCAATCGCTTGCGCTTCGATCGAGCAATTCAAACGAGGCTCGCTCGGCTCCCAAAAAGTTCTTCATTCGTTGGATCAGTTTCTCACCGAGATGGAGCACGTTCTCGCCGAGGCGGACCGAGGTAGCACCACAATAGCCAACCATCGATAATCGAGTACTGAGAGAGCTGCCTTTTATTGAACCTCAGAATATATCTCACGCAACTGATCGGCGAGTGTGGTGGGATCGAACGGCTTCAAAATAACCGCACAGGCTCCGAGCTCCAACAGTCTTTCCCGCGCCAGTTGATTGCCTTTCGCAGTCATAAATACGACAGGCACACTCCGGAGTTGGGGAGACCGGCCTAATTTCTGGATCATCTCCTCGCCGGACATATCCGGCATCATGACGTCGAGAAGGATGAGGTCCGGCCCGAATTCGGCTGCCACCTCTTCAACACTTCCTCCAGACGTCAGCTGGCGCAATTCGAGGCCGCCAAGATCCTCCAGGGCCAGCCTCGTTAGCTCGAGGATGTCCGGGTCGTCATCAACATGCAGCAAACGGTGCAGTAACGGACCATCTTGACACATGTCTGGACGACGGGATTTCTGCGGATGAGTCATGCCAAAAAGCCAACGTAAGAACGCTCGGAGGGTGACGCCTACACCGTACGATTTTTCCCGCCAAGACACGATTTTGATGAGGGCGGTATTTAGCCGATTACGTTGCGTTAACCATAATATTTACCAAGCGGCGACACGTTCTCGACACCGTAGCTGCATAGAAAAAGCATGGCCGCAACAGTGGAAAAAACACATGCGAATCCTGGTTCTGGATGATGATCCCATACAACTTGAACTTGCGGGAGCCGCCCTTGAGAGCTGTGGATACGAGAACGTCCGGAAGAGCTCGGACGTCCAAGGATGTCTCGCTCAGATAGAGCGCCGTGAAGAAGAATTCAACCTCGTCCTTCTGGATGTGCTCATGCCGGAGGTCGACGGCATTGAGGCCTGTCGGCGAATCCGTCAAAGCGTTGTCGGCGTCGACACCTCAATAATTATGATGACCGCGCGCTCGGACCGCAATTGCATAGACCAGGCTTTTTCTGCCGGCGCGGACGATTACATCATCAAGCCTTTCGACAGCCTTGAGCTTTCGAACCGGATAGCTGGGGTGTTGCAGAGAAAGGCGCCCACAAACAAGGCGGACCGCAGGTCCACATTGTACCAAGGGGAGACGTTTGATCTCAGTGACTGCCCGGGACTAATCTCGTCCGGCGCGATGGAGGCCTACCTGTCAGCGTTGGACAAGGGCCGAGCCAGCCTCTCGATGGCGACCGCATTTCAGGCTGACGAATGGAGTTCCGCCACCTCAGACCTGTCCAAGGATGCAAGGAAAGCTCTCATCTGCGACCTCGCACGGATCATTCAAGACGAACTGAGCCAGACCAGTCATGTGCTAGCATATTTTGGAGATGGGGCCTTCGTCTGCATCACCAAGCGCGCCGATCCAGCAATTTCCGCAGGCTTCGCCAGACGGGTACGCAACGCATCTTTGGTGTTAAATTGTCCGCTTACGATGCACCGCTACATGCAAGATGGTCAGCCAGCGGGTCGAGATCCTCTTGATCTCGTCAGGGGCGCCCTGCATGCGCCTAATGTCCCAACGAATTTCTCCCAAAAAAATCACGGCGCTCTCTCATTTCCCGATCTTTTCTCGCTTTAGAGGGACAGGCCCTACGCCTGAACAAGTGGTCGGCTCAACTGATCCCTCGATTGAGAGATCTCCTTAATCGATTCTGCTTCTAGCGGCAATCGCACTGTAAAGGTACTTCCCACTCCAACCTCGCTTGTCACGGATAGCTTGCCGCCGTGCATTTCCGTGATTGTCCGGGAGATAGCGAGGCCAAGACCGGTACCACCTGCTGATCGGCGGTCTGAGAGGTCAGCCTGTTGAAAAGCCTCAAATATTCGACCCAGCTTTTCATGAGGTATGCCACGACCAGTGTCCGAAACTGTGATCTCGATGGCATCCTCAAAGAGGGAGGTTCTGACGATGATGGAGCCGTAATCGGTGAATTTGATTGCATTGCCTATAAGATTGATCATGACCTGCTTGAAGCGGATCTTGTCAGCCAAGAGTGCGGCGTCTTGCGTCTCGTCGATGAGCATTACACCTTTTTCGGAAGCCAAGTCAGACATATCTTCGACTACCGCGGCCACTATGGACTTGAGAGAGAATTCCTCAAGTTGCAATTGGAAGTGCCCTTGCTCGATTTTCGAATAGTCGAGCAAATCGTTGATGAGTGTAAGCAGGTGCGAGCCCGAACTCTCCATTTTATTTGCATACATTGTGACCTGGTGAAGAAGGTTGTCGACAGCTTCCGATACTGCGACGATGTCCGGCTCCTCATCGACCAAAAGTGTCTCGAGTTGTTGTGCTGATTTCAGGAGACCTACGTTTGCCATGACTTTTGCGTAGCCCAGGATAACCGTCAGCGGTGTACGCAGTTCATGGCTGAGGACACTAATGAATTCGGACTTGACCTGAAAGGCCTCCTCCGCTGCCGCTCGCGCTTTCTCAAGTTCTGTAATGTCGACCCGGAAGCCAACGCGGGAGCCGTCAGACGTTTTCCGTTCAGAGATCTTCAAAAACGTACCATCCGGCAGCCTTTGCGTTGTCGTGTTTGTTGCGGCATCGTGCGCTTCAAGCCTTTGCCGTATGAATTCTTCCTCGCGACCAATTGCATCTGTGTACTGGCCGCGTTTCACTCCCTCTTGAAGGATGTGCGAAAAAGGTGTGCCGGGAACGAACAAATCCGCCGACTTTTCGTACATCCTTTTGTACGCATCGTTGCACAAGACGAAGCGGTCCTGCGAGTCATAGATAACGAAACCATCGTCGATTGCATTGATCGAATTCGAGAGGAGCGTTTTGAGGTTTCCGACAATCCTCATGTGGAAAACGTAAAAAATCAGAAGACCAACAAGTGGTACAACGAGTGCAGAAAACGCGATTAGAACCGCTCTGTGTTCCCACGAAACTTCTGTCAGAAGACGCTGTGTCGGAGCGACCTCAACTTGCCAATCGACGCCGTTGATACCCAACGGAAACTCGAAGGAGAATTCTGCTCTAGGCTTCGAGTCCCCAAAAACGTAGTCTTCGCGCCCAGTTTGGGAAATGACGATATCGAAGTATCCAGAGTGCTCGAGTTCAAGTGCATGTGCCAAGATGGCTTCGGAACGTACCACCACCGACACCATGCCCCAGAATTCCGGGGCCCCGGCCGAGTGCAGCCGAACGGGAGTTCGTGTTATAAAGGCCGTAGGTCCCTGGACAGTCGTCACGGGACCCTCAATCAGAGTGCGGTCCTGTTCGAGCGCCTGTCGCGCGGTGCTTCCACCAGCAAACTCTGACAAATTAAGTCCGATGACGCGTTGGTTCGGTTCTAACGGGTACACACGGCTCACTACCAAGTCAGGGGCGATGGCAATATTTATGATTTCGGGCCGATCCCGCAACAGGATCGCCGCCAGTTTTTCAAATTCAGTCTCTACGAATGTGTCGTCAGCTACGATCAGCGCCTCGAAGCTTTCTGACAGATGGGTCTGCTGCGATATTTTTTCGACCAGCGAGGCGCGCAAACCCGCGGCTGCGATTTCCAGCCTCGAGTTCACTTCCTCTTGCATGCGTCTTTCGAGAACGATGACCAGATACATGCCTAGCGTTACGAGCATGATGCCCGAGAAAATGCTTGTTAACGCGACATTCCTACTCAATGCGCTTACAGCCAGGCGGCCGATTTCCTGTAGGGGAGCTTTCATGCAGCGTCCTTGGTTGGTTCTACGTCCCGGCTTCGGGCCAACGCCTTACCGAGGATTTCGAGACAGTATGTTTCATCGATACGGGGAAAAACATTACTTGCGCAGCACGGCGTATTACTTTTTTCTGACCGCGACGCACCCGCAACGCAATTCCCTCTCTTGCCGCATTCCCTGCAAACTCTCGACATATTTCACCTTTTCCTGACTGCGGATCGACCCGATTGAGCGTGCGAATCTCTTTAAAGCGAAAGCGCTGGCGAAACCTCACAACGGCCCAAGGGCGGAGATCCGCGATACCTTGTTCACGTCTCCGGTCATATACTACACGGGATGGCCTTTAGCGCGACCGACCCGCAAAGTCGCCGTGGACAGCAACGTCCGTCGGAGCGCGCCTGTCGTAAGTTGGCTCACCCATTTGGTCGCCTGAGGTCTTCGGATTTTGCAGCGGTAGGACTGCTTCTACAGTTGCAGCGATGTCTTCGGACAGCGATGCAGCTGGTTTTCCGGCGGTCATCATTACGCCAACTGCCAACACTACTGCGAACGCCATAAGCATCACAGACTCAGTCGACGATTTGCCGCTCTCATTTGAAGCAAAAGAGACGAGAATTGCATACATCTGGATATTCGCTCCTAACACACTGCACCAGTCGACCCATAAAGAATGTGAAAAAAAATCGTTTAATCAAACATTTCAACAAATTTCCGTCGAATGCTCCTCGCCCTATAACTGTATGCAAATTGCATAATGCAGCGCGAAGCGTGGCGCGTGCCTCTTTAACCGTCACCCGCAACTGATTTTCAGCCAACATTAACCCTACTAATGCCGTATTAGTATAGTTAATGCTTCACTATGGCAACGTGTTGCCGTGATCGTAGGCTTAGTGAGTTGAGGATTACCCAATGAAGAAAATCGCCCTTTTCGTCGTCGGCATTTTTGTCGGTTTGTCTCCCATAACCGCAACTGCTGCGCCAGCATGCAGCACTCTCTTTGGCGTCAAGTTCTGTCACGATAGTTCACGAACACCTGACGAGCCCGGGTCAGGCAACAGTTCTTTCAATCTCGAATCACACAAGCGGAAGGTAATCGTGAGCAATAGCGAGGATGCTGAGCACCTCGGCGCAGGCGACGTGTCGAGCGAAAGAGCGGAAAGGGCGAAAAAGCGCGCCGAGAAATCCCGCGCGCGCGCCGATCGCCTGAAAATGCGTGCTGAAAAGCGACAATCCAAAGCCGAGAAACTGGCCGACCGCGCTAAGAAAGCTGCTGCGCGAGCGGAGAGGCTAGCGCTGAAGGCAAGCAAGCAAGGCACGAGCAAACTTGTCGAGCGCGCCGAAAAAGCCGCGAAAAATGCCGCCAAAGTCGCCGACAAGGCGGAAAGGGTCGAAGCACGTGCAAAGGTGATGACGATCAAAGCAGAGGCCGCAAATGCGAAAGCGGACAAGGCGGAAAAGCGCGCCGAAAAGTTTTCGGAAAACTCCAAGGGTGGAACTGAATCAGATGCTCTGACGAAGCAAGCTACGACAGACGAAGGCGAGAAAGGCAGCCAAACTGAGGCGGATAACAAAAGCGCGGAAAGCGCGCCAGCGAACTCGAAGAGCAACGAAAATGACGCCGAAGAGTCATCCGCTATTCTTAGCAATGACGAAAAAGCCGGAAGCTCGCCCCAGAATTTGTAGACACTCCTCCAGTTACATAGGTGCCCCTAGCTTCCTAGACACCTGGCTCCTTCGGTTTCTGCTGTCTGATCTCGAAATCAACGGGGGGTAGCATGCTGTTATTAAACTGCTTGCGCCTCGGATTATAGAACGGCTCGATGTACTCGAACACGTCCTGCCCGGCGGCACTGCGGGTTGGGTGTCTCCAGAGGCGAGATACGCGAAGCCAAAGCTCCGCAACTTCCGTTCGACAGCCACATTGCCTTGCTGATTGACCTGCCACTGAACTTTCATCCAGCCGCGACCGGAGCCCGGTCGGTTTCTACGCCGGTTGTCGCAGGTTGTGCAATCGCCCGACGCGCGGAGCTTTTCGTTCTCGTCCTCGAGCGCCTTCAACCGCTTGGCCTCCGGCACCGTCATGCCACCGAACTTGGCCTTCCAGTTATAGAATTGATCCAAGGCGTGGTGAACACGTTTGTTTCTTCGTATCGCGCCTGATCGGCTTCCTCGTCGACAGGCTGATCCTGCGCATCGAACGGGGCCACGGTCCAGGCTTCTGGATCGTCTCGCTGATCGCCGAAGTGATCCTCAGTTTTCTGGCCATGGCCATCGTCATGTGGTTTTCGCGATGGAGAGAGTGCCGCGCGGACGCAGGCGGCGCTGCACTCGCCGGGGGGCAGAATATGATTGCAGCCTTGGAACGCCTGCGGCGTGTCCGACACCCGGGTCGGTAGCTGATGACTGAGCGCGTCCGATAGAAAGGCACGTCGATGCCGTCTACGCAGATGTTCTTGCCCGTAATTCCTCACACACGATTTCCATGGAAGGTCTGAGGACATCGAGAGAGGGTCGGACATATCGCGCGCCGGTGATCGACATTGGCGTGTGATTGAGAAGTCGTCCCACAATCTCTCCGAGCACTCCGGCCTCCATGGCCACAGTTGCGAAGGTGCGGCGGTGTGCGTGAGGCGACCACTCCAGTCGTTGCGGTGCCTGAAGATGTCCGGATGGTGCCTTGGGGGAAGGAAACACCCACTGTCGGCTGAGACCCCTCAAAGGCGCGAGTATCTCATGTTGCAGTTGCAGGATTGGCAGATCAAAGCTGCGTCCATTCTTGGTCATTGGCAGATGGATGTGGTCCTCGTTAACATTCTTCCATTCCAGAGTGAAGGCTTCGCCCTTACGAAGCCCCGTGAACAGAAGGAACTCGTAGAAGGCCGCGTGAATGGGATTGGGCAGATCGTCCATCCGGCGACGCCATGCCTTGAGATCATCTATGATGCTCCCCTCGGGCGTCTCGCGATACCATTCGATCGCTACAGTGGGACACTCCGGCAGGTCGTGCACCCGCCTCACGTGGTTCCAAACCGATCGGAAATACCTCAGCAGATGATTGGCCGTTGATGGCGTCGCCGCAAGAGACCGATGCCGCTCGACCACCATGGCTTTGCTGATCTCGTCGAGAGGCATGCGCATCCAGTCCCTAAGATGCTTCTCGAACTGCTGACGAAGGGTAAGCTTGTGCATCTCGGACCGAAGTTTCGGGCGGGCAAGGTAGGCCTCCATCGCGCCTTCGAGCGTCGGCGCACCCATCTGGGCCAGTCGGCCGGCTCCCCTGCCCCAGTCCTGTGCAAAGCCAAGTGCGGTTTGTCGCGCGGCTTCTGCTGAGATCATTGGATAACGACCGATAAGGACCCGGCGCGTCTGACCGCCGATGTCCTTCTGATGGTACCAGGTTTTCGACTTCTTCCCGACGAAGAGGACGAGGCCCTTAACTTCGCTATCCCAGTGCTTTTCCGTCCCGGATTTTGCCTGCGGAAACTTGCGTGCGAGGGTCTCTGTCAGCTTTGGCATTTTGTCCGTATTTTGTCGGAACTGAAATGGTTCTCAGCGATACCTGGTGATACGCGATGCAATGTATTATCGAATGAACTGAAAGAGTTAGCAAGTAGATGAAACGTGATGATATTGATCACGTTTGCTTGGAAGGCAAGGGTCTTACCATTACACAACGCCCGCTCGGAGATTTCGGGGATATTTCATGGGCGATTTCGGGTTAAGCGGGAACTGGCCATGGCAGGTAGGGAGCGCTAGACGCCGCCGAGGACCGACGGCAGGTAGAGCGCGATGGCCGGGAATGCGATCAGAAGGCCGACCATGATCAGCATTGCGATCACGTACGGGATGGCGCCCAGCATCACCTCGCCCATGCGACCGGACTTGCGAGCGCCCTGGACCACGTAGAGGTTCAGGCCGACGGGCGGCGTGATCAGCGCCATCTCGATCAGGACGATCATCAGGATGCCGAACCAGATCGGATCGAAGCCCTGGGCGACGACGAGGGGCACGATGATCGGGATGGTGACGACCATCAACGACAGGGTCTCGATGAAGAAGCCCAGCACGATGTAGATCAGTACGACGACAAGGATCAGCCCCATCGGCGAGAGGCCGAGGCCGTCGAGCAGGTCCTCCAATTCCTGTCCCAGGCCTGCGGAGGCGAGCGTGAAGTTCAGGAACGACGCGCCGATGACGACCAGCATGATCATCGAGGTGATCTTGACGGTGCCGAGGATGCTTTCGGCGAACATGGGCACGCTTACGCCGCCGAAGATCGCGGCGATCAGGACGGCGCCCGCGACGCCCACGGCGGCGGCCTCGGTCGGCGTGGCCCAGCCCTTGTAGATCGTGCCGATGATGATGGTGAAGAGGAGGATGATGGGGATCAGTTGCAGAAGCGCCTTCAGCATCTCGGCCAGCGGAAATACGCGCCGCGTGCCGCCCAGTTCGGGCCGCACCATGCAGATCAGGACGGTGATCAGCATGAAGCCGAAGGCAAGCGCGATGCCCGGGACCAGCCCGGCGAGGAAGAGCTGCGGAATCGAGGTTTGCGTGAGGAAGCCGTAGACGATCAGGTTGATCGAGGGCGGGATCATGATGCCGAGCGTGCCGCCCGCCGCGATGGCGCCCGAAAAGAGCTTGGGGTCGTAGCCCAGCTTCTCGGCCTGGGGCATGGCGACGGTGGCGACGGTGGCGGCGGTGGCGACCGACGATCCGGAGGTGGCCGAGAACATCGTCGCGGTGGCGACGTTGGCGTGGACGAGGCCGCCGGGCAGCCAGCTGACCCAGCGGTCGAGCGCGGCGTAGGTGCGGGTGGCGATGCCGGATCGGACCAGTATCTCGCCCAGGAGGACGAAGAACGGGATGGCGATGAGGGTCGCGTTGTTGGAGGTGGACCAGACCAGATTGCCCAAGCCCCGCATCAGAGGAAAGGCGCTGAAGAACTGGTCGACGCCGAAGCCCAGGAGGAACAGGACGATACCCACGGGAATCGACAGCGTCAGAAGGCCAAGAAGCCCGATGGCGATGGCCCAGATCATTGCGCCATGTCCTCTTCGCCGAAGCAGCCGATGGCCTCTTCGGCCGCGTCGAACCGGCCCCGGACGACCATGAGGACGGCGGCGATCAGCGTCAGCCAGGCGACGATGGCGAACCAGACCCAGCCCAGGAACCAGGGGGTCTGAACCCAGGCGAGAGGGGTCTCGAGGGGCGTATTGGCGCGCGAGGAATTGGCGAGCGAGCGTTCGAGGACGGGCCAGCATTTGACGGCGATCAGCGTGATCGTCACCGTCAGCACCGCCATCGAGAACAGGTCGAACAGCGCGCGGCCCAGCCGCCCGGCGCGGCGGCGCAGGAGGTCGATGCGGACGTGACCGAGTTCGAGAAGCGTGAAGGCCATGCCCCAGGAGGTGGCAATGGCCATCACGTAGCCCGAGATCTCGTCGGTGCCGCCGAACGAGGACCCCACCTGCCTGAGCACGATATCGGCCAGGACCACGGCGGCGCAGAGGATCAGCAGGATGCCGGTCAGAAGCGCGATGCCGTGGTTCAGCCGCCGGAGCGTGCGCAGAAGGGTGTCTTCCATGGGGTCCCCGTGGCTTTGCGTGTCAGCCGCCGATCTGGACGCCCACGGTCTGGCCGACCGTGTCGTTCCAGCGCGCGGCCCAGTCGGCCCCGGCGCGTTCGGCCCATTCCGGCAGAACCTGTTCCACCAGCACCGAGCGCGCCTTTTCGAAATCGGCGTCCGAGACCTCGACCAGCGTCATGCTGCGCGCCTCGCCCGCCGGGCACTCGCCGTTCCCGGTGAGGCAGGCGATGTCGTTGACAAGCGCGTCCTGGGCGCTGGCCCAGGCCGGGTCTTCGAACTCGGACGCGATCTGTTCGGTGATCAGCGCCTGGGTGTCGGCATCGAGGCTGTTCCACTTGTCGAGGTTGATCGCGGTCACCACGCTGTCCCAGCCGCCGAGCGGGATCGGCAGGAGGTGCGTCGAGACCTCCCACCAACCGGCCGAATATCCCGATCCGGCGCCGGTCACGGCGCAGTCGACCACACCTTTCTGAAGCGCGCCCGGCACTTCGGCGAAGCTGACGTTGACACCCTCGGCGCCGAGGGCTTCGAGGAATTTGGCGGTCATGCGGCCCGAGGCCCGGACCTTCTTGCCGGCGAGGTCGTCGAGACCGTTGATCTCGGCGTTGCAGAAGACGACCTGCGGCGGATAGGGCGCGATGGCGAGCACGTGGCTGTTGAAGCGCGCGTTGTAGATGTCTTCGACCATCGGCCGGGCCGCGTCGACCATCGCGCGCGCCTCGTCGGCGGTCAGCGCCACCAGCGGCACGTCGAGACCTTCGAGTTCCGGCGCATCGGCCACCGCGTAGTCGGCCACCGTCATCGCCACGTCGTAGACGCCGTCGCCCAGAAGGCGGAACACGTCGCCCACGCCCAGGTTCATCTGGTTGTGGGTCGTGAGCGAGACGTTGATGTCGCCGCCCGAGGCGGCTGGCAGCTTCTCGCTCCAGAACGGGGCCTCGTACTGGTTGTGAAGCGGCAGCGAGGACCAGCTGCCCACGACCGACAGGTCCTCGGCCAGGGCCGGCGCGGCGATGAGGGTGGATGCCATAAGTGCGGCAAGGGTGCGTGTCATGGTTATCTCCTTGTTGGGTCTTGTGTTGCCTGGATGTGTTCAGGCGGCAGAACCGGGACTTCGGCGTCCTCGGCGATGTCGGTGATCAGCATGTGGCCGGGCTTGTGCGTGATGCAGATCGGCAGGCGGGCGCTTTCGAGCGCGACCTGAGGGGTCACGCCGCAGGCCCAGAACATTGGCACGTGGCCCCTGGGCAGCGGCGCGGGATCGCCCCATTCGGGCCGCGAGATATCGGCGATGCCCAGTCCCGCCGGATCGCCCCAGTAGACCGGCGCGCCATGGGCCAGCGGGTAGCGGCGCGAGATCTCGATTGCCTCGTCCACGCGGGTCTCGGGGACGGTGCGGAGCGAGACGACCATCTTGCCCGAGAAGGGGCCCGCCGGAACGGTGTCGATGTTCGAGCGGAACATCGGGACCGTCTTGTCGTGGTCGATATGCCAGAGGTCGAACCCGGCCTCTTGCAGGGCGCGTTCGAAGGTGAAGGAGCAGCCCAGCGCGAAGGTCACGAAATCGTCCTGCCAGATGTCGCCGATGTCCGTCACCGACCCCTCGAGGCGTCCGTCGCGGTAGACATTGTAGGCAGGCACGTCGGTCCGGATGTCGATGTCGCGGCCCATCGTGTGCAGCATGGGATCGCCGGTGTCCGAGACGCCGGTCAGAGGGCATGGCTTGGGGTTGCGCTGGCAATACCGCATGAAGTCGAGCGCGTAGGCCTCGGGCATGATGGCCAGATTCGCCTGGAGATACCCCTGCCCCAGCCCGGCGGTGTGCGAGCGGTAGGCGCCGTCCCGGATCGATTGGCGCACGTCGGCAAGCGCACTTTTCCGGAGTGTTTCGTACATCGTGCCGCCCCCTGACCTGACAGGAAGGGTGCCGGGTGGTCGGCATAAAATCAAATCGAATAATATTACCGGATGCGATAGAGGAGATTTATACCTCAAGCGTTTGCGCATGGGCCCGGGCCACGTCCAGGGCGAGGCTTGCGGCGGTTTCAATCAACTGGCTTTTCGGCTCGCTGAGGTAGGATGCGGTGAATTGCAGGGGCGCCGGGACCCAGCCGGGATCGAATTCGCGGATGCGGCCTGCCCGGACGTGTTCGTCGCCCAGCGCGCGCGGCAGGGCGCCGACGCCCATGTCGGCCTCGATCAGGCGGAAACAGGCGGAAAGCGACGACGACGGAAAGAGCCGGACGTCGGGACCGACGCGTTCGAACAGCATTTCCTTCAGTTCGCGGAACGGCCGCGTGTTGCGGGCGTACGTCATGACGGGCCGGGTCAGGTAGGTGGCCGGGTCAGGCGCGGGATCGGCTCTGGCCGAGGTGTACCAGGCCAGTTCGAAGCCCGGCAGAACGATGTTGTCGACCGAATACTCCGAGATCGGGCCGAGGAGGACCGCCAGGTCGATCTGGCGGTTGAGAAGCGCGTCGCGCAGGTGAAGCGAGACGTCGACGTTGACCTCGATTTCCAGCCTGGGATAGGCGGCGTGAAGCCGCGAGACCAGTTCGGGCAGCCAGCATTGCGCGATCGTTTCGGAGGCACCCAGGCGGAGCCGCCCCTCGACGCCGGCGGGGTCGACCACGTCGCGCCGGACCAGTTCGGCCAGATGCTCGAATTTCTCGGCATGGGCGAGCAGGATCTCGCCCCGCTTGGTCAGCTTCATGCCGCCCGAGGTGCGGTCGAACAAGTCGGCCGACAGTGTGTCTTCCAGGTTCTTGATCCGCGTCGTCACGGCGGGCTGCGTCAGACCCAGCGCCGTGGCGGCGCGGCGCACGCCGCCCAGGCGGACGACGGCGAGGAACGTGCGGATCTGTTCGATGGTGAATCGCGACATGGCCGAGTGGTGGCACGAAAGCCAAGCCATGCGATAGCCCTTCGAGCCGGCCCGGTGGCATCGGTGCCACGCTAGTCGCGGAACATGGCCTCGGGGGGCGTGTCGATGGCGGGCAGTTCGGGGCCGTCGCCGTCGGGGATGTGGAAGGCGTTGATGGTCATGGAGATCAGCGTGTAGTAGCCGCAGATGCCCACCAGATCGACCAGGCCCTGGCGGCCCAGCGCGGCAAGCGCGGCGTCGTGGGTGGCGTCGCTCAGGCCACGGTCGCGATGAAGCTCCACCGCGGCGTCGAAGACGGCCTTTTGCGCGGGATCGTCGAAGCCGGGCCGCCTGCCCTGTCCGATGGCTTCGATCACCGGCGCCGGGAGGCCCGCTTCGGCGGCGATGGGCGCGTGGTGGGTCCATTCGAAGCCCGACGACCAGAGACGGGCGGTGACCAGGATCGCCAGTTCGGAGAGAACGGGTGGCAGCGCGCTGTCGTAGCGCGCGACCTGGCCCAGCGCCTGGGCGCGGTCGGCCAGATCGGGAGAGTGGAGCCAGACACGCAGGGGACCGACGACCTGGCCACGCGGGCCCGCGACGATGCGGTCGTAGACCTGACGCTGGCGTGGGGTCAGCGCTGCTTCGTCGATGTCGGGGAAACGGCTGTCGCTCAAGCGGCGGGGTCCCGCGTCATGTCGAGCATGGCGCCCCGGAAGAACATCAGGGCGTCGCCGTCCTGGGCGGCGAAATCGGTGATCCGGCCGACGACGATCTTGTGATCGCCCCCCTCCATGATCGACCATTTGCGGCATTCGAAACTGGCCAGAGCGCCCTCGATGACCGGCGTGCCGTTCGCGCCCGTGCGCCAATCGACGCCATCGAACTTGTCCTTGAGCGGCTTGGCGAATTGCCAGGCCAGATGTTCCTGGTCGTTGGCCAGCACGTTGACGGTGAAGGCGTCCTGCGCCTCGAACCAGCGGCAGCTGACCTGCTGGCGGCCGACCGAGAACAGAAGAAGCGGCGGATCGAGGCTGAGCGACGAGAACGAGTTGACGGTGATGCCCGTCGGCCGGCCCTCGCCGTCCCGAAGCGTGACGACGGTCACGCCGGAGGGAAAGCATCCGAACGCGTCCCGAAGACGTCTGGTGAAATCCTGCGTGCTGTCCAGCATCCGATGACCGTCAGTGTGTTTCATGGAGCCGAAGGTAGTGCAGCGATAGCATCTGTCAAAATGATGATTTGGCATTCCAATCATACGAAAATCGGATAATAGAATCGCGTCATGCCGATGCCCAAGATCACCATCCGCAGCCTTCAGGCGCTTCTTGCGGTCTACGAGGAGCAGTCGTTCAGCCGCGCCGCCGAGCGCGAGAACGCAACACAGTCGGGGATGTCGACACAGGTCAAGAAGCTGGAGACGCTTCTGGGCACGGAGCTTTTGTCGCGGGGCAAGGGCGAGATGGAGCTGACGCCCTCGGGCGAGATCGTCTACGAGCGCGGGCGGCATATCCTGCAAGCGTTGTTCGATCTGGAACAGAAGGTGGCGTCGCTGGATCGGGGCGTGTCGGGGACGATCCGGCTGGGCGTGATCCCGACGCTGACGCGGGCCGTGTTGCCGCGCGCGATGGGACGCTTCCGCGCCGCGTACCCTGACGTCGAGGTGTCGGTGATCGAGGAGTACTCCTTCTCGCTGACGCGGCGGGTGGCGATGGGGGAACTGGACTGGGCCGCCGTGCCGGCGGGCGATCTGTTGAGCGGGCTGAAGGCGACCTATCTGGCGTCCGACACCGAGGTGCTGGCGGTGCCGCCCGAGGTTCTGCCGGACCTGGCGCACCTGGCGCCGGTCGGGCCCGCCGATCTGAACGGTCTGAACCTGATCCTGCCGTCTTCCATCAATGTGCGGCGGCGGGGGCTGGAACAGTACTTCAGCAGCCACGACGTCAGCCCCGGCGAGGTGATGGACATGGACGCGATGCTGGGCACGCTGGAACTGATCGCCGGTGGCGGCTGGTCGGCGATCCTTCCTGCCGCGATCTGTCACACCGATCTGCCGGGCGTCAGGCGCAAGCTGCATCCGCTGGTCGACCCGCCGATCCGCACCGATTACGTGATCGTGCAAAAAGCGGAAAAGGCGCTGGGGCGGGCTGCGGAATTGATGTTCGAGGAGTTGAGAGCCGCCGCACTGGAAGTGCGGGAGGAATGGGACAGGACCGTGAAGGGGGCATGAGCATGTTGACGGTGGGGATTGTCGGGTTCGGCTGGTGGGGACGGCATATCGCGACGCGGCTGGCCGGGCATGCCGGGTTCGACGTGAGGTGCGTGGCCGAACCGGTTGCGGACCTGCACGGGGACATCCGCGATCTGGGCGCCCTGCCCGTCGGCGATCTTGAGGATATTCTGGGCGACGACGCGGTCGAGGCGGTCATCCTGACCTCGCCCAACGTGATGCACGACGCGCAGGTGGCGACGTGCGTGGCAGCAGGCAAGCATGTGTTCTGCGAGAAGCCCCTATCGCTGAGCGCGGCAGGCGCGCGGGCCAGCGTGGCGGCGGCGCGTGAGGCCGGGCTGGTCCTGGGGATCGGGCATGAGCGGCGCTATGAGCCTGCGATCCGGGAGTTGAAGGGCCTGCTGGACGCGGGCGCGCTGGGCACGGTGATGCACGCCGAGATGGAGCGGGCGCTGCGGCAGGCCGGGGCCGAGGCTG
>ERZ869936.620-NODE-620-length-31666-cov-5.700516_pt1 | contig 31666 bp, 40 predicted proteins | sample MGYA00520876_ERZ869936 | MGnify/ENA primary metagenome ERZ869936 (study PRJEB32218, sample SAMN09650985) | biofilter metagenome | isolation source: enrty point of leading RO module | place: Saudi Arabia: Thuwal, RO plant located on Red Sea | collected 2016-02-17 ... | reverse complement strand
CTGTACACAAACAGTACATGGAGGCTGGATACGAAGGTACTATGATTCGTGAAGCTTCGAGTGTATACGAAATTGGTAAGCGAAGCAATTACCTATTGAAGCACAAAGATTTCATGACGGAGGAATACAGGGTTATTGGTATGCGAGAATGCACTGGTAAAGACGTGGGTACACCTACATGGGTATGTGTGACTCCATCTGGACATGAATTTACAGTCAGACCCGAGGGAACTCGTGAAATTCGTCGTGAAATGTTTAAAAATGGTTCTTCTTACATTGGTAAGATGCTGACCGTAAAATACCAAAACCTCACCGATTTGGGTGTACCAAGGTTTCCCGTCGGAATAGCATTTAGAGATTACGAATGATGTTATACTATATGAAGCGCGTAGCAATTGATATCGATGAAGTCCTCATGCCGTTTGTCCGCCCCATGGCTAGATGGAAAGGTGTGAAGATGCCACCTTCCAACACTAGATATGAATATGTCTACAGGGACATGTTTAACATTACCGAAGAAGAATCTGTCGAGATGGTTCGCGGATTTTACAAATCAAATGAATTCGCTGAAATCAAACCCATCCGTGGATCACAGTTGGGTATGACGAGAATTCGCAGTAATTTTGATAGAGTGTACGCAGTGACTGGTAGACAGGACATCGTACGAGATCGAACAGAAGCATGGCTCAATCAACACTTTGAAGGTGTATTTGATGACGTGATACTAACAAACAGTTTTACGGATTACGAAGTCTCGAAGCTCGATATATGTCGTTCCCTCGCGATAAATACAATTTATGATGATAACATGCACACATGCCTTCAATGTAAAGAAGCTGGTATGGTTGCATTTAACTTTATGGGTTATGACCCAGACTTGTACCCATGGTGTGAACACACAGACATGTCTATGTATGGTTGGAACTAATATAAAAGGTACGCGCCATTATAAAGTAAGATGTCTTCATACGGTATTGTCGGTATTACCCCGGATAGCCTCAAGGTTATCCGGGACATGCAACAATTTAAGAATGTTCATGTGTGTAACAAGAGCAACACGAAACTCACACCATTTAAAAATGTGCAATCGCATCAAACAGTCGCAGATTTTTCGTTAAACATGCAGAGGCCTCGTACAATCGCTACATTCATCAACCCAGATGACTATGAACACGAGAGAACCATGGATCAATTGATTGAGTGGTGTGACAAAGAAGACACCATCATCAATTTAAACACTGAAAATTACAGAAAAAGTAAAGGGTATACAAGAGGCTGTGGGGAAAAGGGGATTCATTACCTCACCGGTGGGTTATCTAACAAATTGCTCATGGTAGATGGTCCAAGAACGGTCGTAGACAGTCAAGAAATCTTTTTTAGAACATTCTCTAAATCACTCGCACACTTGGATGGTGAACCTGGAACCGCCCAACTCGTGAAATCGGTGCACGAAGCCGCGGAGTGTGCATTGTATCAGGTTTATGCCGAAGTGTACGGGTATTTTAACCAAGATCCGGAAGTTATAAAAACGTTAAATCAGGCGTTAAAGACGGACGTAAATGGCCCCATCTTAAAAAATGCCTTACGACGGATGTATGACGCACCCGATCATGACGACATTGCCCAAGAAAACTTGCGATCGACGTGGTGCTCGATTCATGCTCTCAACACAGGGGTGTGCGTACCGATTTTACAATCAAATGCAAATGCACGTTCCATGAGCAGAGACATGAAGCTTACTGGCACAAAGCAAGTATTTAATAAATTCAAGGATGAGTTGGTTGTGCTCCAAACTATCCGCTTCATGTACGCCATGATTTACATCGAATCCACCAGAGCATGTTCAGCAATCAAGGGTTGCATTCAATCGAGTGCGCTCGAGTGTGATATGTTCAAAACAGAAAATCCACACGAAATAATTAAGAACACGGCGACGTATGCGAGAACCTTTTCTATTCATTGTATTCACGCGGGTATACCGTGTCCAGCAGTACAAGCCGCCCTTTGTGAATATTATTTCTGGACGCAAACCAAGACCTCCATGAACTTTATCGCTACGCTCCGTGTATAAATTTTATTTATATATTTTAGAAGTATGATTATTGTAATAATTCTAATCGCTACGCTAATCATTTTGAAGACCATACTTTACAAACCTAGAGTAGATTACAAATGTTATATGCTCACGACAGATAAAAATGGACCGAGGGCTCAAAAATTTATGCGTACGTATGATCACACCGTACCACTCGAAATAATCGAAGGACCCGATACCCGAACACCCGAGGCGGCTAAAAGATACCAACATAACGTGGATCCAAAATATTACAGACAAGCGCTTAAACTGTATCACGATAAAAATGCCGCTCGACCTAATATAACATACTTTAACCTAGGAGCTATAGGATGTTACGCGGGACATATGAAAATATACGACAAATGCTTAAATTCACGGCACAAATACGCACTCGTGTTCGAAGATAATGTCGTCATAACAAATCACAAATTCTTTGACGAGGTACAAAGTGTGATTGATGAATTAGGGGATGACTTTGAATTATGCTTCTTTCACTGTTTATCTAGATACCCGGCGTCGGATAAGAGTAGGAGTGGTTTAGAACTCGTAAAATGGATATCGAGTACAAAGTGTTATCTCATAAATACAGAAAACATGAAAAACTTCGTCCATCACTTTGAAATCATGGACAATCATATCGACATGAAACACGAAGACCTCATATTCGAAGGGGCTCGCGTGTATTACAAAGACCTTAGACACTGTATGCTCGTAGACAGATCACACAAGAGTCTCATTGGGCACAGTAATTGGGAAAACAGGGAGTTTTTCTCAAAGAAATATCCAGACGCAACGACAGATCTTTTAGAAAAAGGCTATTAATTTTTTTATCACGTGATTTTAAGGATGGTGAAGGCTGTATTACTAAATGAAAAACGAAACGATGTACACGAAATAAACGTAGACCTATCGCCCGAGAAAAATGAAATTTGTAAAATACTCAGGGGTAAAGCGACTTTTCTCGGACAATGGGAAGAAGAACTTGTAGTCATATTAAAGTGTAAAGAAAGTGTATTTGACTTAAAATTAAATGAAAATGTATTACCTAGACCATTTTCTAACATGGATGTAGACGGTCGCATACTCCTGATACGCATGGACGAGGAATCGGAGCCACGGGATTTTACGAAGGTGGAATACGATGACATGTGTAAAAATTCGCCACATATGACGCGCTCCGTTACTTCCAAGGTACATCCTGTGGTCTAAAACGACACGCGGTTTTTAGGAACTCTGTAAACAATTCAAAATCTTTCTCTGGTTCATCGAGTTCATCGAGTGAATCGAGTATTTTACCAACGTACCGGTTGTACGCTTTGTGACCACCTCTGTGTGTAAGTCTATTCTCGCGCATCCCGGGTGTGATGTATCTCGGCATCATGATTATATTCTTTCCGTCGTTTACATCGTACCTCAAATACTTAATCACCGGGTGGTTTTTAAATTGCCGGGGAATCACATGATGGTCTTCTACGTTTTTAACACCCCATCTGAGTTTGAAATTGCGACGCATAACTGATCCGTACCTCATACTATTCTCTTGGATAACTTCTTCACCGAGTCGCATGAGTGAATCTTCGAGTTCATCAACCTCGTACCACGCTTCGTAACACGCTTTACATCCCCTGTTTTCTTCACAAATATCCTGAGCTTCGCGTATCGCTTCCCTGAATCTGAAACGCAAACGATCGTTATCGTGTCTTTCAGATTTCATTTGCACTGATGGTTTGTTGTAGATAGTTTCAAGTATAGTAGTACGAATCTTAATACGCCTGTACTTGTAAATATCATTGGGTTGGTATGACGCTCGAATCATCTAAGCTATAATGTATGGGTATTTTTTGCGTTCTTCTTTCGTGCGCAAAAGTTGAACTAAACCAAGGAAGGTTATGAGCACGAGAACGGCGTCTTCAAAGTCACGGGTCGCGGAAAACGAAATAACGAGAAGAGACAGAAGCTTGAACCACACACTCGACGTGATGGTTTTTGTTCTTTCTGGGAGTTCACTGACTGGAGCGATACCAAACATGGCGTGAAGAAGGATGATGATACCATACAAGGTGTTATGATTAAGTGTAGTGTTTATCATTGGATAAAAATCTTTAGAAGCTACTTTTACACCGCCATACACAGAGGCGGCGACGAGTGGTACGAGAATAGCCGTGTTCTGGAGGAAAGCCATTTATATATACAAAGAAACATTTTTACATATGGGACACATATGTAAAAAGGGTTATTCCCGCCGGGTATTGATCCCGGTATTTAGTCTTGACTCCGATTTTATGAAATAAATCATAATTTGACATACTTTTAAGGTATAAGGACTATGTGATAACCATTTCACTACGGGAACATAATCAGCCGAAGCTTTTCTTTTCTTATATACTACACGCATTACATCTTTAAGCTAGTTGTACGTACTAACAATGTCCATGTATGTTTCTTCATCAACGAACGTTTTCAGTATATCCACGATGGCTTCATTACCGCTGCACACAGCTCCGACAAGACCCGGATACGCCATGACCTCCATGTATGCGTGAAAGAAGTTACCGAGTGCGGTTTGGCACGTGTTAATAAACGTCATAAACATCTCGAGTGCGAGCTCCTTGTCCTCTTTGATCGCAATCCAATAAATACTAAAGTTTTCATAATTGTCGTTTCCATTTCCAGCATCTTCGTACACGTGATTTGCGTGTTCAAGGATTTGGTGTTCAAGCTTTCGAAGCCTGTTGAGGTCGCCGTGGATGATAGCGTGTTGGAGTTCCATTTTGTATTACTGAATGGGTCAATGAGGTATCACTTAGGACTATTTTCGCGTTTTATTCTAACATGCGCTTGTGGCTTGTCACGAGGCGTTTCTTTGATAAGGCTCGTATGCATTTAGTATTTAGTTTTTTACAGGAGGGCATCATAAAAACTATGTCTAACATAAAGAAGGAGTATGGAAAATTGGGGTCGTCAAAGACCAATACCAGAAAACGAAGTTCCTTGTAATAATTTTGCACACGTAATGATCGTCGTGGTCGTACTAGTGAGTTTTGGCCTCGTAGTGTACTTTCGATGGCACGAGTAATCACACTCTATCTAATTCTTTTGAACTTCTACTGCGAGACCTCGACCGTGAGCGTGACATCCAACGAGCCACCGCATCTCTCATTCTAGTATCCTTTGTTTGGACAGTTTCATCTATGACACTTAGACCATTACACACATCCGGTTTATTGTCTTTATCTGGAAATTCGCGGTTAAATGCGTGTATGGTCTTATAAGGTATATCCGGAGCTTCGCTGAGTAATCGATCATATTCTTCACGGTGCTTTCTAACGAAATCCATGGCATCATCGCTTCTATGTTCTACTTCTAAAGAAAGTTCCATGTCTATATTCCTATAAAACTTTGAGTATTGAATACACATGGTCGAATGCGCCTCCATCATGGATGAACTATTACTGAATTTTGAAATGGACGTGAGTATGCCGGCTAACACGTTTAACACGGCAAATGTATATTGAAAAATGATAATGTTTCTCTTCATCTCCGGTGAAACATTATCATCACTTGGATTCAGTACGGCGAAACCACCAACACCTGTAATGGATGATATGATAATACATGGATATGTGAGTGCGTCGGTTAACCATTTATAATGTAACCTCGCATGGTTATGTAACCACCTATACCCCGCGGCCTTTTCCGCCCACCTGCGGAGAAGGCGTTCCTCGCGCTCACACCACCCATTTGTGCAGACAGAAACACCGGTGTTCATTATTTTACGCAGAGAAAATATGCGCCTGACGCCGAGCAAGTTCGTCGACCTCATTATTCTTTTCATTCGTGGAATGCGCTCTCACCCATTCGATCGTGACTGTACTCATGAGTTCAATCAATTCAAAAATACGCACCCACAACTCCTTGTTTGCGACATCCTTACCTGTACTCGTCTTCCACCCGTTCGCGTGCCATTTCTTTGACCATTCGGTGATACCGAGTTTCACGTATTTACTATCCGTGTATACCGTGACGTCCTTTTCATCTAGCTCCAAACACTTTTCGAGCGCCTTAATCACGGCCGTCATTTCCATGATATTATTTGTCGATGTGTGATGTCCTCCTTCGACCACGAATTCTGGGTCATAACACTTTGCCGCCCATCCACCCGATCCAGGGTTACCTAGACAACTTCCATCTGTATACACTTCGATCATGTCTTATAATTTCCTGGATTTTAAACTTTAACTGAAATATCGTTTCTAAAAAATAGTTTTCACTCTTTTTTAGAAAAAATGTTTTCAAAATACAATAATTTTTTATACTCTAAAATTTCTAGCGCTATTATTATTAAAGCTACCCCCATAGCCACTGTTATCAGAGATGGTTCTCGAGTTGAGCATTGGTACCTTGGATCGGTTGTTGTAGTTGTAGTTATTGCGCGCACCCTTCTTCTTATCGAAAAACACGAAATAAACAATGATCGCACACAAGATAACCAAACCGATGCTCAAACCTATGACGGCTTTGTTCGTTCGTCTGGGCTCTTCAACCACCGCTACATCCGGAACGACGACTGGTTCCTCGACGACTGGTTCCTGATCTTCGTCTGCCATTTATAGTTAATACATATTTTAATTAAACACGAGTTCAAAAATTAGGGTGATTGTTCCATCTTAATTTTTGAGTTTATAAGCGCGAGTCGAATTTTATAATACTTAAGCTAAAATAAGCTTAGTTGGAGAAGGCAAGACCTCCCATACCACTTTGGATGCGGAGGACGTTGTAGTTGGTCGCGAACATGCGGAGAGTGGTTTCCGCAATGCCAGTCTTCGCCTTGATAGCGACTTGAGCATTGTCAATACGGGAGAAATTACAGGTCCCGGTTGGCTGATGTTCCTCGGGCTTAAGCGCGAAGGAGTACGCGTACACGCCTGGCGCTGGGGAGCCGGAGTGGTGCACGAATGGTTGCACGGTGTTGAAGTACTTGCCGGATTGCTCCTTGAAGCGATCTTGACCGTTGAGGACCAACTTGAAGGTATCGAGGGTACCGTTGTTTTCTTCGGAGAAGTTGGCACCCTTGAAGGCGACGAGTGGGGCACCAACGAGGGAGGAGGAGACGAGGCAGTTCGACTCGGCGGTGACGCTGAGGATGTTAGAGGTGACATCCGCGTGGGCGTTCGCGGTGCGCCAGGAGTCATCACCGTTGTCCAAGCACCAGACAAGCTCCTTGACTGGGTGGTTGTAGGAGAGACGCTTTTGGACTTCCGAACCGGCGGAGACGGTGTCGGTACCGGTGTGTTGGACTTGCTCGATGAGGTATTCGTGACCCTTTTGCGCAAATCGGCGTCGTTCCTCCGTATCGAGATACACGTAGTTTGCCCATACCTTGAAAGTGGAGCCGTCGGTGACGGTCCCGAAGGCGGAGGACAAATCGAAATCCAATCGGACTTCGTGGTATTGGAGGGCGATCAAAGGCAACGCCAATCCGGGGTTGCGGTTGAAGAAAAAGATGAGTGGCAAGAAGATCTTGCCGTCCGCGAGCGCGGAGGTGGTCATCTTACCGTAGTTAGCCTTCTTGGCTTCGTCCAAGTAAAGCTCGGAGTACAAACGCCACCACTTTTGGTAGTGCTTGTCGATGCGCTGGCCACCGATGGACAATTCAACATCCTTGACGGCACGTTCCGCGATCCACGCATCGTCGGTAGCGGCGGCGGTACCAGCCTTCATTTCGACGTACATGTCAGCGACCAAATCACCGTTACGGGCAACAGTGACGGAGACGCGGCCATCGCTACCTGGGGTACCGTTGACAGTTTGTTCGATGTTTTCCATCGCGAAGTTGGTGTGACGCTTGTACACCGCTTGGAAGAATGTAACTTTTGGATTTCCAGTAAGATAGACATCTTGGGCGCCATAGGCGACGAGTTGCATGAGGCCACCAGCCATTGTGAGAGTTTTTGTACTATATACCAAGAAAATAATTCTGCGAAAAAACTCAGCTTGATTTTTCCTGGGGTAATGTATAATGTCTGAACCAACTGCACCTGAACCAACTGTTGATATCGAAGAATCTGGATCCGAATCTGAGTATGAAACAGAGAGTGAGCTCGACATTCCAATGGATGAATCTCAACTGCCTGAATTCGGCGACGATGAGGACGGTGAAATCCCAGAGTGGGTGGTCACCGGCGACGAAGAACCCGACGTGATTGGTCACATGACCGACGTTGCTGCGTCTCTGTTTTCGACTGAAGAAGGTGAGACTGTGTGCAGTGCCCTGGTGTCTATATCTAAACAACTTGAGACACAAAACCGAATCATGATAAAAATCTTATCTCAGATGCAAAAATCAACTTAGAAAAATAACTCGTGTATGTTACAAGGAGCTGGTGATGGACACGCATTTCATAAACAATGATGCGAATCCGATAGAGACTAATCAGGTGATGTGGATGAACCACATTCAAAGTCTCAATCCGGAACAGCTCGTTAACCTTTTGACCCAATTGGAAGACATGTGGGACATCCCCCGCAAAAACGACGAAGCGGTATCCTTTCAACTGGGTTTTAAAAATTTTTTTGCGGTGGACGAATTGGATAGTCAAACTGGATTACCAAAAAACATGATTGACATTGAAAGCATTTCTGCGAAACACCAACGCTTGAACTTGCAACTCGGGCAGTTGTATCACCGAGCCAATGCCCTGAAATTACTTGAACTCGATGACTTCGATGACATGAAAATCTCTACGAGAATTAACCGTCTGATAGATCAAGTTGACGATGCGTGGCAAATTGTGTTCAGGCACACAAGAATCTTTGAGCGTATCAATAACCCGACGTATATACCGATTAATCCAGAAACCGATCCGTCCATTTTTAGATGTTCAACTCTTCCAGGTACATTGGATGAATTGAGTCCGTACCAACAGGCAATCCTCACAATCCTCAAGAAACTTTACGAAGGAAACATCAAACGATACAAAGGACACTGTTGTAAACAGATCAGAACCGAAGACGGGTACGATACACGGGCGTGGAAACAGGAATACAGGATTCAGGAGTATGTGTATAGTGTTTCGCAAAAGGAGACTGAATTTGAACTCTGGAAAAACCTTTCATGCAGAGGTTCGGCCTACGGAGACGTGATTCGCCACTTAACAAACTGCAATGATATGCAATTTCCAGAAATTAAGAGGAATCGTCATGTCTGGTCGTTTAAAAATGGCATTTTCGTGGGTAAAAGTTGGTCTGCAAAGACCGGGCTGTACCAAACTGATTTTTACACATACGATTCAAAGGAATTCAAGAATCTCGATCAAGCAATCGTGAGTTGCAAGTACTTTGATACCGATTTCGAAAACTATCAACACTTGGAAAAATGGGAAGATATCCCCACGCCATATTTTCAATCCGTCCTTGATTACCAGAAGTTCAACGAAGATGTGTGCAAGTGGATGTATATCATGGGAGGGCGTTTGTGCTTTGATGTGGGAGACATGGATGGATGGCAAGTGATTCCGTTTTTGAAGGGTATCGCTCGTTCTGGTAAGAGTACGCTGATTACCAAGGCTTTTGCACACTTTTACGACGTTGATGATGTGCGAACACTTTCAAATAACGTTGAAAAGAAATTTGGTCTCTCTTCTATTTACGATGCTTTTGTATTCATCAGCCCCGAAATCAAGGGAGATATCTCATTGGAACAGGCTGAATTTCAGTCGATTGTGTCCGGTGAACAGGTCTCGTGTGCGATTAAACACGAAAAAGCAAAGACAATGACGTGGAAGGTTCCGGGTATTCTCGGTGGTAATGAGGTGCCGAGCTACAAGGATAACTCTGGGAGTGTTTTGCGACGTATCTTGACTTGGAACTTTGGTAAACAGGTCAAGGATGCGGATCCCACGTTGGATAAGAAATTGGAAGCCGAAATCCCCGTGATTCTTCAGAAATGTATCCGTGCGTACTTGGAATATGCACAAAGGTACGCAAACAAGGATATTTGGAATATAGTTCCGCAGTACTTTAAAGATGTACAAAGGCAAGTTGCGACAGTGTCCAGTACGTTGGAGAACTTCCTACAATCACCTTACATCAAGTATGGACCCGAGCTTTGTGTCCCTCAGAAGATCTTCGTTGAAAAGTTCAATGAACACTGTGGTGCAAATAACCTTGGAAAGCCAAAGTTCAACCAGGACTTTTACGCCGGTCCTTTCAGTCAGAGAGATGTCGAAGTGCGTCAGCACACAGGCATGTATAAGGGTGTGCCGATTAGTATGCAACCCTTCGTATTTGGATTAGACATAGTAGTAGATACCCTCGTTTCAAATGAGGACGATGCATAATAAAAATATATACTTACATCAGATATGGAACGCCCCAGCTCCCTTCAAAAATTCATAAAAAACTCGGGTGTGCAAGTCACCCGTGCGTCTCCACCTAGTTTTCCTCGTCGCTTACAGAACTCGACAATAAATAACCAAAATTTAGGTAATTTCGCGGAATTTTTGGATATGAACAATAGCAACAATAATAACGACGTGAAATACCTCACTTTAAGTGGCCTTAATTTGGGTATGTTTAATGCGACCGTAAACAAACAATTCGATGCTGAAGCTCGCGTTGATTTGAAAGACATTCTCAAAAAGACGCCACTCGGAAAAACCTCGATCGGACAAGGTCTTCACATAGACACGAAAGAGATTGTCGGTGTATACGGGCGATTCAAGACCGGATTTACCCATACGCGTGAATATGGTAAACGGGGTGACATAAATTTGAACTTTTTCACCGTTCAAATCAAATTTTCCCTCACAAATGGAAGTGAGACGAATGGAGGTACCGTGAACTTTTACAGAAACGGTAAGATTCGCTTTTCGGGTGGATTCATAGGCAAGGGTGATGAAATAGAAAACCAACCCGAACTCATACGTCGTTTCATGGTGAAGAGCTACACGAGACGTCAAGCGTTCTTTTATAATCCATTTGAATACAACAATTTGAGTGCGCAATTCAGAATTAACGGTGTGATAAAAGACCTCGGGCGTCTTCACATGAATAGCCGAAGGTATGGATTTGAATCTAATTATGAACCGGAACTTTCTCCCATGATGTACGCGATATACAAGGGACACAAATACATCATCGCCAAATCGGGTGCTATACAAATATCCGGAGCCAAAAACCCAAAGGCGCTTAACGATGCTTACCGAGTGGCAAACCAACTATTCAATATGTTATACACGAAGAATGAGATAACACTCACCGCACAAGTACCAAACAAGGTTGTGCGACCAACTCAAAAGAAAACGAAAGCGTCTACATGCCCAAAGACGCGACGACCACCGTGTAAGAGTGGGTTCGAAGCGAAGAAGAACCCACAAGGTGATGAGTGCTGTTACAAGATACCAAAGAAGAAATCAACGCGTAAATCACCAAAGAACAACAAGGAAATCACGTACGGTAAAAATGGTCAGCTCATGATCGGTAAGAAAAAGTGCGAAGCTCTCACGAAACCAATGCTTTTGGAAATGGCGAAGAAGCTCGGTGTAGTGAACGCAAAAGACAAGAACAAAAAGGAAAAGTTATGTGCGATGATTAAACAATTTTCGTTCGGAAACGAAAATTTCAAGGTTGGAAATAAGCCGTGCATTTCTTACAAGAAGAGCGAACTCGTGTCTATGGCTATGTCAAAGGGTATAGCTGTGAGTAGCGCGGATACGATCAAGACTCTGTGCGAAAAACTCAAACTCGATGTGCGTAAACGTAACTCGAACGCAAACAGAAAAGCAAAGGAAAATAGGGCGCTCAACGCGGTACTCAAGAAAGAAGCCAAGATTGGTAACATTGAAATAAGACGAAAGCTCAACAACAAGGGTATCAAAAATGATATCATAAAATTGTATGGTCCGCGATGGATGAAGAAATATGGCAAGGTAATGAACATAAATAAGGACGTAAACGAGATGTCCAATTTGATTAATAATGCGTCCAAAGAAAAGAACGTCGTGAACAAGATGGGTGTTCTTAAAAAGATGGTCGCGAACGACCTAAAGAAGAATTTAGTCGCCGAATGGAAAAAGGAGCGCGCCGTGGAATATAAGAAGAAACTCATCAAGAATGAATACGGAAAACACGGGAACGCTGTCGTGAATTACGTATTGACCCAAAACCCAACAAAGACTCAAATTAAAAAGTTCATTGAAAGGTACAAGAAGGCGCGAGCTAATTTGAATAAGAACAAATAATCGCGTTGTTTATGATTTTTTCTGGCTCTGATGCCTGTTTTATATGTTTTGCGTGATACGAGAAGTCATAGCCGATGAATTTACGTTTAATTTTATCAGACATACTCACGGCTTCAAATTGACGAGATGTTTGTGAGCACACCGCTTTCCGCTCCGCTTCCAAAAATTGATCCTCCATTTGTATGAAATTTTTTATGGTTTCTTCGGGGGCACCTTTTCGTTTCATTTCATTTACTATTTTATACGACATTCCATGAGACATACCAAAATTCTTTGATTTGTATCCCATGGATCCTACGTTGGTATCGGACGGCTCGAGATTAAATATGAAATACAAGAGTATGAGTATTATAACAAACTGTATCATCTATTAGTACCAAAGATATTAAATACATCTTTCACCTTATGAAGAATGTTAAATAGTTCATTATCATCCTTCACGAGACTTGGATCAATAATTTCCAATTCTACTTGGTACGAGTTTGGATCTTCCATGTCCAAATCTTCTACATCGCCTTCGACGACGGTCATATCGATGGACAAATTCTTGCGAATAAAAGATATACGTCGTTTAGTCTTTTTCATGTCCATATCACCTTCGTAGTCCTCAAGGGGTGTTTCAACCGAAACTCCGAATCTGATATCGTACGGTGCGTGTGCGAGTTTGTCGAAATCCTCTTTGTGAATTTTATCCTTCTTCACGATCTTCTCTTCGGATGTTTGTTCGTCGATGGAAATTCGGAGGTTATCACTGTTTCTGTAAAACACCTCTTCGGTACTGGTGATGACCTTTTCCCATCCGTCGTATTTCTTAAGACCCACTAAAATAGTATCGAAGCCTTCTTTGCCGACGTTTGTATCAAATGTCCCACAATTAAATTTACCGATACGCATCTCAAATTCAACGTGTTTTTCATTTCGGTGCTTTTCAAAAATGGGCTTTACCCGCTCAAACAAAGCTCTCACGTCCATGGTTATTCTAATAAGTATTGCGTGTTCTCCTTAAGTATTTTTTATGAATGAATTATATGCATGGCTTCTTCAACTTAGGCAACACATGTTATTTCAATTCCGCCATCCAAGCATTGCTACACGTGCTACCCATATCAGAAACCATATACAAAAGCCGATACGTGGGTGAATGTAAATTTACAAAGCTGTATCACGAACTTGTGACTACCTATTTTACTACACAAGAATCTGGTAAATTTGATCTTTCACCACTTTTGAAAGCGTTCAGAGTAGAATTCCCTCGGTTTAAAGCTGATGAACCACACGATGCCCAGGATGCATTGTTTTGCATAATAGACATACTAGAAAAGGAATATTCAATCATAAAAGACCTATTATATGGAAAAAAGACGCAGATAACCATATCACCCGAGGGTAAAAATTCGAATGATATAGATTACAGTATTCAAACTCTCACCATAGACGATCATGTGTGTAAGGTGAGTGATCTCATAAACAAAAGTATGAAATGGGACACAATCGAAGGATATGTCGACGATAATGGAAAGACGCATCACGTGGCGACGACACGGACTATATTCAAAAAACTACAACCCGTGATGATTATTTCATTCGATAAAAAGAGTCGAATACATTTGGAGAGGAACATTCAGTTTAACGATGACATTCAATATACATTACAATCTTGTATAATACACGAAGGCGTGCAATGGGGTGGTCATTATATTTCGGCGTGCAGATTTAACGACAAGTGGTACGCACAAGATGACGAAAACGTGGTCGAAGTAGATTTGAAAGATAAGGCTGGGTATTACGTGCTCATCTACACTTTAAAAAATCAGACATCTTAATGTCCTCTTTTATGTTTACGAGTGTTCTATAAAACGTACGCCTGTTATTAGGGTGCGTTTTATCGGTTCGTTCCAGTATAGGCATCCACCACATGGGTGTGTCATCAGTCATATATTTACACTCAACAATCATGTTTTCCCTGAGCCACGATGTATCCATTTTTTCACTTGGTAGGATGGATTCAAATATAAGTTCACCTTTTTCTTGAACGTATAATCTCCATTGATTACCCACCATCTTCACCTTGAAATCTACCGTGTTCTTCTCCTTAGGCTTCCATTTAAACATGGTTTCGTGTGTACCAATCTTTACCGGACAATTGATGGGTGTAAATATGAGCCCATCTATATCTTGAGTTACAGTCGGTAAATAGTCATTCATGAAACTTTCGAAATCACACATGAGATGAAATGTCTTCATCCTCAGTTTTGTCGCGTCATTCTTGAGAGACATCACTTTTTTACATACACTTTCACAGTGTTCCATTCGATCGATGAAGTTCTTATTTCCAACTGTTACACCCGATTCTGTTAAGCAATCGTATACCATAAACATATCTTCGTACAATTCACCTTCGAGTATAGTACCTTCGTAAATTGGGCGTCTAAAATTGAGCTTACATAAAAACATATCGAGTGCTCGGTTTATGAGTACACACACTTTGTGTTGTCCATACATGAAAGCCAAGAGCATATAACGTACACCATCGGTCTTTTCACACACCACATAATCGTTTTTTCGTAGTGTGTCGAAGTGTTTAAACTCAATGGATATAGGTTGGCATCCAGGGAATCTTCCCGTGACACCCCACCTATCTTCCATATACTTTATCGCGTATGTGTAAAGTGGGTCATCCCTCTTTACAGATACCCGTGACATCTGTTTAGTATTTTGATTTTAATCTTTAATTAGCTTTAACCCCAGCGGCGTTCAGGAGATTACTTACACACTCATGTGTGTAAGTCATCGTCAACTTAGATGCTGTAAATGCGTTAATTTTGACTCCAAGCTCTTTGAACTTGGTAAACATCTGCTCCATTCTAGGTGGAACCTTACATTCATTCGTTCGCTTGTCTTTCACGCATTTAAGTACATGTTTACACATCATAACCCATGCGCGTGCACCCGTCTTATCAACTTGATATAAGTCATCACCAACTTTCTTTCCGACCTTTGTATCAAAGTGAAGACCCATCTGCTCAACAGGTTCAGTGGAACTTTCTTTCACCTTTGTTTTAAACATATCCCAATCTATACCTTCAGTCACACCCGGGAATACGACACACCCTACACCATTGTTATCGGCGAGAACCTGGCCAATTGAACCTTCGTCTAAGGATACACCAAAGTCTATGAATAAAATACGGTCAGCACTCTTCATGTACTTTTGAATGCTAGTTGACTTATCGTATGGATCATCGTTTACATACACAACTTCATTTTGTGTATCCCTCCTTTGTATACAGTGCAAATTCAAACGAAGAACGGTATGAAGGGTCTTCACATGAACCGCCTTACTCCTCGTAACTATTATAGTCGCAAGTTTCATTTTATAGTATAATTATTCTAAGCCTTAAGCCTGTCGTTTAAGCACCCAGTAAAAGGTAAATTACCAACGTGCCCAAGCGTTGTATTTATATCAGCAAATATACGACCACCGCACTGCTGCCATCTGCGGCAAAAGGCATAATCTTCCGAAAGGTACCTTCTAGAATCTGGATCAATCATACAGTCAAAAACAGCACAATAATTATCAAAGTCCCTATTTTGATGATCGTTTTTACAATTTAATTCGGGGAACTTTTCCTCAAGTTTTTCGAAGGCACCCCGTTTAATCGCCATAAAACCAGTGGGTCCATCGAGTAATTCCACAAATCCATCTTCAACCGTTCGCTTATGAGCACCAATATTTGCGACAAGACTAGAAGAAAGCATCGCCATGTTTCTTTCATCTCCTTGTTCAACAGCCTTCTTCACTTGGTCCCACATCACTACCTTCTTCGGGTATACCGCCACCGATACATCGTGCGGGGATTTCACGAGACGAACGACGGCATCCGCTGTAAACTCAACATCCGCATCAATAAACATAAACACGTCTGCGTCGGTTTTTTGAAGAAACCGACCCACAGCAACGTTGCGAGCCCTGTGAACCAGTGATTCATTTTCAGTTGTATCGAGCATGAGTTGAATACCCTCTTTTATGAGTTCTATTTGCAGCTTAATGACACTCGTCGCGTATTTTTCTAAACATTGGCCACCGTAACAGGGGGTTGAAAGAAAGAGTTTCACCATATTACATTAAATTACATTCATTCCTCTAAGTATTGTTTAATTATATTTTCTATCTTGTTGATCGTGGGTATAGACACTGAACATTGCTCACTTATCTTGTTCTTTGATATCTTACCGTCCATGACCATGTAAATGACCACCGATGCCACACTATTCGGCGTCTTACTCATGAGTTCAGTACAATTTTCCAGTTTGGTACACATTTTATTGCATTCCAAACGCTCATTTCTAGTCACTTCAAATGAATTGAGTAAACGTTGCATGACATTAAATGGTTTAGTCACGTAGTTCTTCTCAGTTTTGCCGAGTAATGTATCCTTGAACATCTGTGTCGTTCGACTGATGTCCTTGCTTTGTATACCAAACATATCTGCTATCTCCTTCGTTGTTCTAGGAATATTCGAGAGTCTACAGGCGTATAAAACACAGTTTGCTTTTATACCGGAACGCACCGCGCCACGGGTAAGTTTTTCTATGTTGAATTTCCTATACATCATCTTCGCATCTTTCAAAACGCTGTCAGGTAAGGTATGACACGCTTCGTCTATGTCTCTATACGCATGGAATAGAGACCTGTCTACGTGATTCATAGACTGATGAAAATTTATTTTAGCCATTCTCTTGTTTTCATAATTTGACGTATTCTTCGTAGAAATAACCGTACCTTTACCCCACGCATCAGAAAATAACTCGGGATTCGGGTTGGGGTTTCCACACCGAGATGGATCACTTACGCGACCATCTTCACTAATTCCACTCGTCCACTCCGGACTATCATCTACATAATGCTCTTGCACGTATCCACATTGTGAACAAACGGGCATCCCTTCTTTTGTGAATACTTTTACACCGTTACAATTAATACATAAATGAGTATTGATTGGCTTTCGTAAAGTAGGTTTATTCAATAAACGGTCGACATCCGACCAAATGGCAGCCAATCCTTCCATATCAGGAATTCTCTTTTTTTGATTATTAAAAATCCGCACTTAGGCTTTCAAAAATTGAGATTATCTGCGTGCCTCTTTGCGAACTCTTCTATGGAATCAACAACCTCTTTGAATTTTCGAGAACCTGGACTGGTTGGTTCCCAATCATTCCACTCTCGATCAACTTCTCGGTGAGAACCTGGTGGCATTACCATACCATCTATTTCATCGTCGGGAACAATAAAACCTTCAAGGTCACTCTCTTCATCGGATTCGTCTATTATGTCGCTGTCCATATCGTCATCTATTTCATCTGAAATACAATACATGGAGTTTCCTACATTCGTGAAAGGAGAAGCCCCTTCTGGATAGTGCTCACATAAGTTTTCAACTTGTACAAGTTCTTCGTTTTCGTCTAGCTCATAAATACAAGCACCTTTATATATCTTCGACGTATCGAGATAGTAATTCACAACGAGGTAATCTTTCATGTTTTCCTTTGCTATAGCGTATGTCTCATCATCTATGTCATCTATATTCACTAAAACTTTCAGTAAATCACCAGGCTGTATCTCAGAAAAATTTATCATCCTTAAAGTTTTGAGACAAAAATATTTTCAGGTAATAACACACATGGGGATTGAAATTTTTTCAAAGGATGGATGTAAATACTGTGACGTAGCTGAACAGATGTGCAAGGACTTGTGCCTTGACTACAAAAAAACGAAAATCGAAAAAGGTGAATTGGAAAAATTATGCGGAAAACCAATTTCATCATATCCACAAATTTTCATAGACGGAAAACATCACGGAAGCTTTTTTGATTTCGAGGATTACATAGAAGATACAGAGCCCATGCTCTTACCGACATTGAGTAGGTTTACTGTGTTCCCTATTCAACATGACAACCTTTGGGCTCTTTACAAGCAAGCGCAAATGAGTAACTGGACAGCTGAAGAGGTGGATCTCTCAAAAGATATGGACGATTGGAACAAGCTCACAGATAACGAACGACATTTTATTAAGACAATTTTGGCATTTTTTGCTGGCTCGGACGGTATTGTATTTGAGAACCTCAATAACAATTTCGCAGATGAGGTTCAATACCCCGAAGCCCGAAGCTTTTATGCGTATCAGGCGCATAATGAAATGGTACATGGCGAAACATACAGTAAACTGATAGACAAGTACATCCGTTCCCCTTCGGAGAAAAAGGAATTGTTTGAAGCGATACAACGGGTACCGTGTATCGAAAAGAAAGCGAGATGGGCCATGAAATGGTTTGATACAACGAGACCATTCAGTGAACGTCTCCTGGCTTTCGCATGTGTGGAAGGTATATTCTTTTCCGGAAGCTTCTGTGCCATTTTCTGGCTCAAGAAGCGGGGCCTTCTCCCGGGTCTCTGTTTCAGTAACGAGCTGATAAGCAGAGATGAAGGACTCCACCAACAATTTGCGGTTGAATTGTTCAACATGCTTAAATTTAAACCTAACAAAGACACGATTCAACAAATCGTGAAGGAGGCTGTAGAAATTGAGAAGGAGTTCATCCTGGACGCCCTTCCATGCAGTCTCATCGGTATGAATTCCGAAAAGATGACACAATATATTGAATATGTGTCCGATCGACTCCTGAAACAGGTGGGTCAAGAAAAGGTTTGGAATTCGACCAATCCATTTGATTTTATGGAAACCATCAGTTTGGATGGAAAAACAAACTTTTTTGAAAAACGCGTGGGTGACTACGGTAACATGGACGAAGACACGCAAGAGATAGAATTTGACGACGATTGCTAATTACTTATTCACAATAATAAACATTCGGTGCTTATTATGATGGATGTTTTAAGTTTATAATATTACGTTTATCGAGAAATAGTCACGGAGCTACCGTCGTCACACCCACAGGATACGTTTTCGGATTTACCGACAGTAACTGGGATGGTCACAGGTTTATCAACTTCACCTCCCGCGACGTCAAGCGACGCATATTCCGCACCACTGTCGAACATATCATATTGTGGTTCGGCGAAACCCGGGAGTGGTTCTGGAGCGTCAACCATCGCTGGTGGCACATCGACAACTTCTTTCTCAATCATTTCTGGAGATGGCCCAATCTCCATCATGCTACTTTCAACGGCATAACCCTCCTTCTTTATGTTCATCATGGCCCACGTGATGAGAATAAACACGGCCGTGTGAAGAACGAGACCTCGAAGGGATGGACATCCAGTTGGACCAGACACCCATTTACCGAAAATACTACGCGTAAGCCTGTACGTATTTGGGTTAGAGATCACGAAGAATACGAGGGCAGACATCACAGAAATCAAAAATTTCTGCTGAGCCTTCGCACCCCCGCATCCACATCCACAATCCTTAAAGATACCCATGTGATTTTTATAATGTACCCTGAGAAAAAAAACGTGCTTAAAGTTTGGAGACCAACATAAGATATACAAAACAAGCAATGTCGTCCTCTAACATGATCCAACTTTCCAGCACTTTCGATCCGTCCTCTGTCGTCTTCAGTAAAATGAAGAAGAACAAGAACGGTGGCAAGACAGTATACATTAACACGGCCGACGGTAAGGGCAAGTTGTACTTGCAACTTCCGTTCATGCGCAGCCCTTATGGTCTGAGCGCTTTTACCGATGAGACGACTAACAAGACATCTTACTCTCTTGACTTATCTATTGACCCGGACAACGAACAAGCCGTTGAACTCGCGGCTAAGCTCAAGGAGCTTGATGCTCGTATCATCGAAACTGTCGCGGAAAACTCCAAGGAATGGCTCGGAAAGGCGTACAACGTTGAAGTGATGAAGGAAGCTCTCTACAAGCCTTTGGTGCGACCGGGTAAGGAAGAATACCCGGACACCGTGAAGCTTAAGGTCATGACCAAGCCCACCGGTGAATTCATGGCCGAAGCCTACAACCCGAAGCGCGAGCTTGTTCCGATTGATTCCGTTGAAAAAGGTCAGCGATGCATGTGCATCGTCAACGTCACTCAGATTTGGTTCATTGATAATAAGTTTGGTGTGAGTTTGCGACTTTCTCAAGCTCTCTTTGAACAATCGACGAAGCTTCCGTCGTTCGCCTTCCAAGGCATCGATGTTCCGACTTCCACTCCGGTGGCTGACGAAGGCGCCGAAGATGAATACTATGAAGAGGTTGACGAATAAAATCTACAATTATATAAATGCAAGTAGACCAGCATATTAAAAATCTCAGATTCCTCAGGGCTAAAGTTGGTAAGGCAAGGACGCCAAAGGATCACGAGAAAATCGGTAAAGAGATAACCGAGGCCATAAAAAAATTAGGTTGTAATCCAAATAAAATTTTTTACACAATAAATGGTGGTAAAACCCCAAATTTGACCGTTAAAAAATCCGTTAGAACGCGCCTCGGTACGAGAAAGATAGGAGAAGGTGAATATGGAGAGATATTCTTTGGATGCGTCGATAAAGAATGTAAAAAGGATATCGCCATAAAAATTCAACGTGAATCTCTAAAAACCGAATATAAGATTGGTAAAATGTTGAGTAGTCTCGGTGGCGTCAACATGTATGCCCTTGAAACCTGTGGAAAACGGAATATCATGTATAGTGAATACGCGAATGGTGGTGCTCTCGAAGAATATATTAGAAAGAACATACTCAAATTGAGACCAATTCACTTTAGATTCATGATAACCGAGGTACTGTACAATCTTTACAGAATACACAAAAAGTATCCATCGTTCAGACACAGTGATTTGCATGTAAAGAACATTCTCATAAATACCGATACACCAACTCTCAAAAAGAAGGAGATGAAAGTTGGTAAAATTACATTAAACGTCGAGGATGTGGGTATTAAGACGCTACTCACTGACTACGGTCTTTCTTCGATGAGCACGGTTAAAAACCCTGCGGCGAACGGACTCGACGATGAATGGGGTATTTCACAGAAATCAAATCCAATGTACGACGCGCATCTCTTTTTGAACGCGATGTTTTTAGTGTGTGCGCGAACAGACGCAGAATCGATGAATGAGACGATCCGATTCATTCAACGCATACTCCCACGAGAATATCTCGGTACTAAAACGGCTAAAATAGAAAACTTCAGATTGCGGTTAGGCGTCGACCATTCCAGTTTGCCCACATTTGAACAAATATTTGCCGATCGTTTCTTTGTCCCATATAGAATGAAAATCACGGAACGTACCGATCCATTGGCCTTTTTACCAAAAGCGAAGCCAATTCCAAAAGCGAAGCCAAAGACAAAACCAAAACCAGTTGGTAACGCGAGTCAATCTGCCGCACTGAGACGCGCGAAGGCTGTTATGAACAAAGAAGCACAGAAGAAAGCGCAACCCGTGAAGAGAAGAACGGTCGCGACGAAACGAGTGTCGCCACCCATAAAGGTCAGCATTGCGCCAAAGGGATACGTAAGAGTTAACGGTAAGAAGTGTGCGACTTACAAAAAGAAAGACATAGTCGAATTAGCCAAAAAAGCTGGTATAGACACTCAGGGTAAAACGATTGAGAAAATATGTGAATCACTTAAATTAAAATATGTGAAATAATTAAATGAAATTGCGAACCAGTCTTATCATACTTGCCTCGATCATAGTTGTTGTGATATTGATACGTACCGTTAGAACCCAGACCTGTGATTATGGATGTGGATGTGAAGAAGGTCGATGTGAATGCGAAGGGTGCGATTGTGAAAAGTGTCACAAGAAATGGAAGGTGTATGGCGCAGAATGGTGTGGTTGGACAAAACGGCAATTAGACCACATGAGGAAAAACAATAAGGCATATGAATTCATTGACTGCGAAAAAGAGCAGTGCAATGGAATCAAGTCGTTTCCAACTCTTGTGAGTTCAGATGGTGAACATATCTCTGGTTATCGTGAGGTTTAGATACCACGGACAACGGCGAGCGCGAGGGACAACATGAAAGCGTCGAGGAAGGTATCGAGCTTCTTGAGCACGGTGACGTGCTTGACGAGGGATTGGTTCCAGAGGAAACGCAACACGAAGGTGCTGATCAAAATGACGAGCACAAAGGTGAGGAGTTCGGTGATAGCATCTTGGGTCTTACGCGCGTTAACAAGTCCTTGAATCATTTATCTATTAATAATATTTTTTTTCTGAAATATTATTAATGGGACAGACACCTAAAAGGCTTCCCCTGAGTGGGTCTGAGCCAAAATTTACACAAAAGCTGTGGGGTAGAGCTGTTGGTATAAATAACAATAATTGTTACGCATACGCCGTTGGTGACTATGAAAAAAAGAGATCCTATAAGAGTGTTCCCGGTGAGAGAGCTGGTATCAAGAATATGAATCACTCGTATGTGAGTTGTATGAAGTTGCCACAACGGGTTATCGCCGACAACCCCAAACGAGTCTACATGGCGAAGGCTGAAGAAAAATGTAAGCCCGGGCACTACAAAGTCATGATGTTCATAGCACCCGGAAAACCAACAAATTATTTTAGACAGGGTGACTTTCACTTTTACAAACAGGTAAATGAGGTTGAATATAAGGTTAAGAAGGGTAACACCCACGAATCCATAGCTGGATTTTTCAAGGTACCCCTCGCACGCGTCAAAAAGGCCATGCCCAAATTGATACCAGGTAAAATCATGCGTTTCAAGGCAAACATATTTGCTCATAAGAGAGGGTGGGCAACTGGACCATTGGTGACCGATGCGAAGGGGAAAGTCATAATTGATCCACGTAAAGCGTCCCGTGATTATCCAGGTTTAAATTACAAAAAGTATTGTAGCTCATTCTGTGTTAAGAACAAGGGGATCAAAGTCGGACACACTCACCCCAAAGTCAGAAAGAAGACTTGAGACGTCGTTTTCATTTTCAACATCAAAGAATATATCAAGTGCGTCAAATATATACTGATCCTGTAATTCTACCATATTTGATGTATTTTCAAACATGTTGTGTATAGTAATCTGAACTTTAAAATTTGACCCATCGAATATCTTTCTACATACTGGACACGTTTGCTTACCTTTTGCTTTCCATTTTTCTAGACAATGTGAATGAAATAGATGTCCACACCGCAAAGGTTTATTGTGCCTCGTCTCTCTTACCTCATTGAGACATATGGCACACTGACTCATTCTCTAGAAAAGTAGTATATTTAAATAAAGCTAATTTTACGTATCTAATAGATATTGCGAGTGTCTACCATTGGGTTGTCGCAAGAAGCACACTTAGTCTTGGATTGCTTATCATTGAACAATTGTGGGCCCTTCGATTGAAGAAGCTTTCTAAAAGAATAGTTGTCTTCGTATGAGATACCGTTCTTGTTCATGAGGTAGTTGTTGTACAATTGGGCAGACGAGGCGACGGTGAAGCATCGACCATCGGCCATTCCAAGTCGCTGAGACATTTTTATTATTACATCAGAAATTAATTTGTCTATTTGAGATTGTTCGTTTCCACGATTGTATCCCCATCCCCTTCAGCTTACTGACTATGTCTTTTATGTTTGCTCCTGATAAGGTGTCAAATGTTTCAATCTTATCATCGGAGACCCTCTTCACACGGATGGATGGATTCGTGTTGATGTGCTGGTTAATTATGTTATACGCAAATGCAATCTCTTTGAAAGTTTCAGCTCCAGTGATGATCACCTTACCCGTACTAAAAATACTCGTCGTCACTTCTTTCATGTCCTCTGCTGGTTTAAATTTTACTTTTACCGCCGAATACCTGTCCGGTTCAAAAGAGACTTTGAACACATCCGAATAACTTTCAAAGTGGTCCGCCGTTTTCATAAGGTTTATGTTCCAGTTGAGACTAAAGTTTGAGTTTATCATCACTACCCGAAATGTATCGAGTGGAGGTATACACGAGTCACTCAATAATTTACCTAAAAGTAAAGACAGTTGCTTGATAATGTGTTTGCAGTTTACCAAGTCTGCACACCCCGCCACTTGGATACTCCCGTTCGGAAACAATTTTATGGACTTCACACTGTACATATCTTTGTAACAAAGTGTAATCTGATTGTAAAACGTTGTCGGTTTTAAAGTCCATTCGTACCCCTCTGATTTCTTACCCGACATACGAATTCGAATCGGTGTTATTTTTTCGAAACACAATCTGAGCCTGTTTATGTCCAGTGGCCTGTTAAAACTAGATACCATCGTAATCGTTGTAAGCTTCACCCATGATGGCCTTATATCTTCTGGAATACTGTTCCTAAACTCATCGAGAGTTAGGTAATAAGAAAATGTATTATTTACGATTGAGTTGAACATGACTTGTTTTCTACATGAATTTAAACGACTTAGGTATTTAAAGCAGTTAGAGAAATTGGCTTAAAATAAAGCACATGTCCTCATTCGTAAAATCGGTTACTGTATCCCATGACATTGATACAAGTTTAGACGTAATCGATATAGAATATGTTCGTTACAAAGCTGGTGTGGGTTACGAGCACATGAGAGAACATTTCAACACAAAACCAATAGGAGACTGGAAACACATAAAAATTGACCGGGAAACGCTGAGATACGAACAATTCCTCGATACGATGATTCTAAAAACAACTGAAGTCAGGAGAAAGATGGCTTTAGTTGAATTGGAGAGTGCATTGTGTGAAAATAATAATACGAGAAGCATCGTGAGAATCATGAATGCAGTCAAGATACTGGATCCAACATTCTCACCACCGGTGATAAATATGAAATGTTCGTGGCAAAAGAAGCTTGCTAAGAGTATATGTGTTGAGCAATTACCTCATATCATAGAAACATCTACAAGTGACTTGCGCCTAGAGAAATTCTTTAGAGTGCTGCAATTAATAGAATCAGAATCGCTCCACCAATCAAGTTATTACGCATAGATGGATTTTCAGTTTTTGCAACTTCTCCAGAAGTGCCGTTAACAGCTGGATCTTCATCATATTGTATATTTCTTCCTGGGTAGAGAGATCTAGATAAAGGGCATGGTCCAGTCTTACCTATCCTTCCAGCGATCATAATGGCCTCATCACAGGCGGGACTTCTGTACTCTTCTTGATCGGCTTCCTCAGCTGGTGGTTTATGTTCAGCAAAATCAATCATTTGTCGACTCGTACCTGGCATGAAAAAATCATGTTGTACATATGGATTAACCCTATCTATAGATTCTTCGTCGGTCAAAGGCATCTTTATACTACCGCAGATTATATTTCTTATACTTCATCTTTTTACCATGCTCGACCCACATCTTATCTAGATCCACATCTAACATATAAGACAGCTGAAAGAGATAACTAAACACGTCACCCATTTCCATCATAACGTCTGTACCCCGTTCCTTTTTTAGTCCAGTCTTTTTGTACATCTTTTTGTACTGCCTAATTGCGGATGCGAGTTCACCTATTTCTTCTGTAAGAAGAAGCCATACAGTATCAATGGTGGCATTCGTCCACCCCTTTTGCTTACATATAATTTCTGTCTCAGCCTTGTAGCTGTTTAGACTCATGTACATATATATGACTAAAACTTTATATCATATATAAGTATAGAATGAAGAAGAATTCAGGAAACATCTTTTATACCATTGCGATCTTATCCATCTTAGTGGCGATCACGGTGTTTCTCATGTCCCGCAAACAAACGACACTCGAAAAGGTGAATTCCCAGAATACAAAAATCAGAGTAGCCACAGAAAAGCAAATGGTGAAGCCAGATGACATCATCGAAGAAGCTATCATAGGTGATGCTGACCAGGATGTTGTTGGGAATGGAACGATGGTTATCTAAATGCCAATCTTTTCATTCTTAACTATCTTGTTACCAACAGTTGATGTATTCACTGGAGCATCGATTGGTTCCAATCCACGGTCCATATCATGAATGTATCCCATGTATTGAGACACACCGGATTGAATTTGACCAACGGCCGTATTTATGACGATTGAATTCATCTTTTTCACTTGCTCATTTACTCGGTATTCATGGTCACCGGCGTTGTTTATGAAAACAACGCGCATGATGGCATACAAATCATCTTCATTTTGGTAGTCAATCGCAATACCGGTCTTATTCTTGAAATCTTGACGAATACCTCTCTGAAGTAGGTTTACATTGAACCTCGAGAAGAAAAGTGTGTTCAGAGGCGTTTCACATTGCTTCATGGAATTCAGGTGAAGATTATCACACATTTAATATAGTCCTGGAAAAAAACTATCAGTAATTATAAATGAACCTTTCGGTTTCCGATTTCGATGAGGCATACTCCAGAGATGCGTGCCCACAGCCCCGCCCTGAATGCAAACCAGGCAACTGCTTCATCGCATCTTACCCACCAGTAACCAAGGCTGGTACGATCGGCACCTTTTTTACCAACACCCATCTCGCTCAACCCGAGCGCAAGTTTGAAGTAGTTGGTCCAGTACCAGTCCGAAGCAGAGACTTCAAAAAAAAGTAATATAAAAAATTCGTTTGTATATTTATAAAATGAGGGTTATTAAACGATCCGGTCGTATTGAAGACGTTAAATTTGATAAGGTCACCAATAGGATCTCAAAACTCAGACATGGGTTATCTGAAAATGTCGATGCATCCATGATCGCACAGCAGGTGTTTTCTTCGATGTATGATAACATCAAGACACACGAGATTGATACACTCTCGGCTGAGATTTGTATCGGCATGATTACCAGTGATCCAGACTATGAAGTTCTCGCAACCAGGATCGTCGCGAGTAACATTCAAAAACGAGTTCCCTCTACCTTTTCCGAAGCCATGCAGAAATTGTGTGACGCCGGTATCGTCACCGAAGATGTTGCGAGAGTTTCATCTCAGATTGATTCATATATAAAACCGGAAAGAGACTATGATTTTGGGTATTTTGGACTTAAAACCCTTGAACGGGGGTATCTCCAGAAGATAAACGACGAAATCATAGAAACACCACAGTATCTGTATGCCCGCGTGTCCATCGGTATTCACGGTGATGACATCGAACGCGTGGTTGAAACGTATGACGCCATGAGTAAGGGTTTGTTCATTCATGCGACACCCACACTCTTCAACGCAGGTACACCTCGTCCACAAATGTCGTCGTGCTTCTTGGTGGCAAACAAGGATGATAGCATCGACGGGATCTATGATACAGTGAAGGAATGTGCGCAGATCTCAAAGTGGGCTGGGGGTATCGGTCTTCATGTACACGACATCAGGGCGAACAAATCTCATATTAGAGGCACAAACGGTACATCGGATGGGATCATTCCCATGCTTCGCGTGTATAACGCGACTGCTCGATATGTCAATCAAGCCGGTCGAAGAAAGGGTTCGATTGCGGTCTACCTCGAGCCATGGCATGCGGATATTCTCGATTTCCTTGAAATTCGTCTCAATCAAGGTGACGAAGAAGCGAGATGCAGAGATTTGTTTTCCGCTATGTGGATTCCCGACCTGTTCATGAAGCGTGTGGAAGAGGGTGGAAACTGGAGTTTGTTCTGCCCGGATAAGGCTATGGGTCTCTCGGATGTGTACGGAAAAGAGTTTGAAGAACTCTATGAAAGATATGAGAGAGAAGGTTTGGCGACTAAAGTTGTCCCCGCCGCAGACATTTGGAAGGCTATCATTAAGTCTCAAAGCGAAACTGGTACACCATACATGTTGTACAAGGATGCGTGCAATGAAAAATCCAACCAAAAGAACCTCGGTACGATCAAATCCTCCAACTTGTGTTGTGAAATTCTGGAGCACACGGACAAGGATGAAACGGCTGTGTGTAACCTCGCATCTATCGCGTTACCCAAATTCGTCGATAAGGAGACGGGTGAATTTGATTACGAGGAACTTCACCGTGTTTCAAAGATGGTCACGCGCAACTTGAACCAGGTGATCGATAGGAATTTTTATCCCACAGACACGGCGAAGCGTTCAAATATGCGACACAGGCCCATTGGTATCGGTGTTCAAGGTCTCGCCGACGTGTTCATTCTGTGTAGAGAACCATTCGGTTCCGAAAAATCAAGAGAAATGAACCGACTCATCTTTGAAACCATTTACCACGCGTCACTCGAATCGAGTTGTGAACTCGCGGACAAATATGGCGCATACGAGACATTTGAAGGGTCTCCATTCAGTCAGGGTATCTTACAGTTCGACATGTGGGACGCACCGAAACTTTCGGATAGATACGACTGGAACGCCATGCGTGAACGCGTGAAGAAGGGTACGAGAAATAGCCTTCTTTTGGCTCCAATGCCCACCGCATCCACCTCTCAAATCCTCGGCAACAATGAATGCTTCGAACCGTATACACAAAACATATACGTACGAAGAACCCTTGCGGGTGAATTTGTCGTCGTGAACAAGCATTTGGTCGAAGATCTCAAAAAGGTTGGACTTTGGTCAAAAGAAATGAAAGATCTCATGGTAAAGGCAAATGGATCTGTTCAAAGCATCATCGATATTCCCGCGAACATCAAGGAACTTTACAAGACGGTGTGGGAAATGAGTCAAAAGGTCATTATTGATATGGCCGCAGACCGAGGTGTTTTCATCGACCAATCACAATCCATGAATCTGTTCGTCGAGAGTCCGACCCTCTCCAAATTATCGTCTATGCACTTTTACGCATGGAAGGCTGGTCTCAAAACTGGAATGTACTACCTTCGTTCCAAGGCAAAGGCGAGACCACAGCAATTTAGTTTAGAAGCGGAGTGTACCGCGTGTTCTGCTTAAAGCTTTGATTACTATAAATTTTAATACATATGTCTAAATTCGTGAATCTACTAAATGAACTCGAAATCCCCAAACACGATGGTCGCAAAATTTCCCTATGCACAAAAGAAGGGCGACCGTTACGAATTCAATTCCCTCGAATGTACATGCCATTCGGTGTCTCCGGATTCACACCAGAAGTTGGTCCAACGAAGTACTCACTCGATTTCGCGATGAAGGGGTATGATGAAGATGACAATTACGTCAAAAAATTTTATGAAACGATGCGCGAATTCGAAGAAAAGATCATTGACGCCGTCGAAGAACAAAGTGAGCATATCTTCAAACGCAAAGTATCTAAAGATGAACTCAAGGGTATGTTCTTTTCAAACATCAAGGAATCCCCGGATCGTGAACCAAAATTTCGCGTAAAGGTGGATGTAAACATGGATGGTAAGATTAAACCACATGTGTACGACGAAGCAAAAAACCCAATCGGAAACGTCGATTGTAAAAATGGTCTCTATTCAAGAAATTCGGGAACTGCGATCGTTGAAATCAACAGTGTGTATTTCTTGAACAAAAAGTTCGGAGTAACCTATAAATTATACCAACTTGTGACGTATGAACCACAAACTCTTAAGGGGTTCCAGTTCGTTATTTAGTCATGATGAGGAGCTGGTAAATAGCCTGGGCTTCTTTGAGGAGTTTTCCTTTTATCATTACATACTTTTTTGGGTCTATACCCTGTTTAATCTTAGCCATCTTAACAGCTTGGGACCACTTTGTGAGAGTCATCTCTTATAATACGTTTACATTTTTGTGATGAGCTTCTTGTAAGCCTTGGTACCGGCCTTTGGTTGGAGCTTGAAGCCAGACTTCTTTGGCTTGAACACCTTGACCATCGCCTTCTTACCCTCTTCCTTCATGCGTTCGAGGGCCGCCTTGGACGCGGCCTTACTCTTAATTTCACCATACTTGTTTTGGAACAAGTCGCTCTTGGTAAGACCCCCGGTGGTCTTTTCCGCAGTACCGTGGAACACTTCAGCGCGAGAACCAAATGTCTTCATTGTATATACCTTATGCTCTGAAAATATTTCGAATCTCTGAAATTGAAAGACTCTCTGGTTTTCCAGGTAATTGTGTCTTGAGTCTCTCGTCACCCAATACCTCGGCATACTCCATTGATTTTCTCACCTGTAAAGCGACAATAGATTCATCCACACTTGGATACTTCTCATCACCCTTATATATGAGCTTTTTCACGTAGACCTCCCTTTTTTGACCCGTCCTGTGGCAACGACCGATAGCCTGGAGCTCTGTACCCGGGTTCCAAGAAGGACTAGTGATATACACACGGGACGCACTTTGGATATTGAGACCCTGACCACCAGCCTTGACTTGAATGAGAAACACGCTATTTTGTGGAGCCCGGTTGAATTCGGCCAATTGTGACTCGCGGCGCTCTTTTGAACACGTGCCATCGATACGGAATACCGGACACGTGAGTTTTTCCTGAATGTAATTCATTTCGCCTTTAAATTGACAGAATACGAGAGTTTTCTCATCCGGGTGCTGTGCAATAGATTCAAATAGGGTTTCCATCTTCTTTGATCGTCCCGTCCATACATTCATCTCTTCATCCATCTTCTTTGCCATACCATCGATGTAGAGCTGAGGCCATGCCATCACCTGTCTCGCTCTGAGTAACTGCTCAAGAATGTCCATATTGTACATGGTTAAATTACCATGTGCCTTCGCTCGTGTCATCATTTCACGGATCATTTCCTGTGCTTCTGAAAACGCCCGGACATAGAGTGTCTTTTCTTCCGGATACATCTCAAGCTCAACATTTTCAAAGTGACACTCTGGGATAGAATCCTTATTCTTGGTGCGGCGAATGATAAATTTTTCGCGGACAGCCTCGAGGTTACATTGTACATCGACCCTATCGATGCCTATGAAAGCACAAAGTGAGACGAAATCATCCACTTCATTGAATACAGGGGTTCCAGTCACGACCCATCTGTACGTAGACTCAATTTTCATCGCTGACTTGAAACGCTTGGAACGCCGGTTTCGGATCTCATGCGCTTCGTCGAGGATGACACGTCCCCACTCTATCATGTGGACCAGTGGGGCTTCTTCAGTCAAAAGACTGTATGGACAAACAGTCACGTCATGACGTTCGAATTCAGATGCATCTCTTGTTCGTTTGATTCCATCATACACAAACACACTGAGTTCTGGAGCGAATTTGTGTATCTCATTTTTCCATTGAGTCACGATTGATTTGGGAACCACCACGAGGGTAGGTCTAGTTTTGTTTCGTTTGATCACGGTGACGAGTTGTGCCGTCTTTCCGAGTCCCATCTCGTCACAGAGGAATCCACCCTTTGGTCCCACCGATGAATGCTCTCTCTCGAGCATCCAGTTGACTCCCTCTATCTGGTGTGGATACAGTTCCATGCTTACTTCGTTCTTTGGTTTGATTTAGACATAGGTGGTGAATTACTTAGGTGAAACAACACCATGTTTTTTTGAAAATGAAATTCGAAAAAAAAATATTTTTTTTTTCACTTTCTTTTTAAAGAAAAAAGTTTTAAAAAA
>ERZ869936.619-NODE-619-length-31699-cov-4.481861_pt1 | contig 31699 bp, 23 predicted proteins | sample MGYA00520876_ERZ869936 | MGnify/ENA primary metagenome ERZ869936 (study PRJEB32218, sample SAMN09650985) | biofilter metagenome | isolation source: enrty point of leading RO module | place: Saudi Arabia: Thuwal, RO plant located on Red Sea | collected 2016-02-17 ... | reverse complement strand
ACGCGACGATCGCACCGTCGTCGCTCCACGCGATCGCCCCACGCCGCCGAAACGAGCCGAAGTTCGAAAGCGGCACGATGTCCCGCGCCACCTCGAGCCCGGCGGGAACCTCGGCGAGCTTGACGTCACCGGCAGCGACGACCGAAGCAAGCACGCCCACCAGGATGAGCCCCCGCATGATGCGGCCGACTATAGCCCCCGCCGCGCGGTGAGGGGGTGCGGGGGCAGGACGGATTCGCTGGAGCCCGCCGCGGCGACGATGCCATCGCGCAGCAGCATGTCCGCTAGAGTCCGCCACGCGCATTGTGGCCCGCCACTTGAACCGCGCTCGCGAGCTCTCTCCACGCGACTGGCTCCGCCCCGAGCCGCTCCAGGCCCGCCAAACCGATTGTTTCCTGCGTTCCGAGTGTATCGTCGAGCACTCTTGTGGGCAGCACATAGAAGCGCCACTGGGATACGTCTAGCGGATCGACCGCCGCTCTCTCTCGCGTCGCGAGAAGAGCGAAGACGTAAACATCGGCCTGTCGTTTCGCTTCGCCCGCGCCAGTGTTCGCATCAGCGTCCAGCCTCTGGGAGGGCCGAATACCGAAGATGATCCTCGACGGCCTCGCCTGAGCCCAACTCTGCACATAGGCCGCCGACTTTACCTCGATGCGGATCCCCTCCTCGGTCGTCAGATCGTGGGCTGCCCACTCCTCTCGGAGGCCCTTCGCGATGCCTAGCGCGATAGCCACCAAGAACTCGGCCACGATGCCCCGAGTCGCGTTGCTGAGCAGGTCCGAGCACGACCACTGCCAAAAGGCAAACACGTCTGCCCCAACACGCTGCCCCGCGTCGTGAAAGGGCTCGGCGCCTGTGAGTCGCGTCGGTCGGGTGCCGTCACGGTCTCCCATGGTCGCCTACCGGATCTTGCCGCCTCCCTTCCGCACCTCGACCTCGGTCCGGAACATGTGCGCCGCGATCTTCCCGAAGGTGATCGCTTCCAGCCTGCGGGATGTTTCCACTTCGGCGCTCAACAAGTCCCGAAACAGTCCCTGCAGGTTGCCTTTAAAGGAAGCCGCGGCGACGCCAAAGTCGAGTCCGTCGTTGTGGGTGAAAAACCGGCCGGGCATGGCGAGCTCCCTTCCTACAACAATGCCGTACCTGAGGTACGGATAGACCTGTTTGTGCTTTCTTGCCTTCGCCGAGTAAGTGAGGACATCATGTGTTGTCAACGAAAGCTTGAACTCCATCACAACCCGGGGGATCAGCACCCCTTTCGCGACCTCCTCGAAGACGGCAAGGTCCGTTTGGAACGCCGACTGCCCGCGCTTCGGGTGCTGTGGATCGACCGTCAGACTAAGCGTGTTGTCGACGGTGACCTGGTAGAGGAGGGCTGCACCTCGGACGATCGAGAGTGGGTGACCGAGGACCTCCTTGGCTGCGGCCAGCGCGGGCTCGACGTAGTCGTCTTCTTTCATGGTCGAACTATTGGGCCGAATGGGGGCGCCCGTTGCAAGGCCGCCATCCGCTTGGCTAGTCCTTCCGCCTCAGGGCCTCTTGAAGCAGGCTTCACGCGAGCAGCCCAGCTATGTGGTCAACGATTCCATCCAGCGCACCGTCACCAAGGACCCTGATCGCTCCGAGCGCGATGTAGCCCGCCAGCACGCACTCCCTGAAAGTCACGTCAGCACGCAGCCGGGCCTCTTCCTCTGTCTCTGCTTCGCTGCGCGAGCGTAGCCGCTCGATGCGCACCGCTTCGGACACCTCGAGGAGGACCAGCAGATCCGGCCGCGGGACGTCCTGAGGCCATTCCTCGAACCTCGCTGCGCGGCCACTGCACGCAGCACCGAACGCGAGGGTGCTCGCCACCGACCTGTCCACCACGACTGCCCGGCCGGCGGCTTGGTGCTGTCTCGCCTCCCCGGCGGTGAGGCGGTTAGCGTGCACGTACCACGCGCGCCTGGCGGCTTCGGGGCTCGCGTCCGCCACCGCTCGCTCCTCCGCAAGCCCGCCAGGGGGGTTCTTGAGAAGCACGGCTCCGAGTCTAGCGGCCAGGACTCGTGCCACCGTGCTCTTTCCCGAGCCGTCGAGGCCCTCGATGGCGATCAGGTAGGGCCGATTGCCATCGGGCACGGCCCCCGGGTCATACTCTCCTCCCCGGTTGACGAAGCGCTCGGGGCTGTAGCCTCCAACCTCCTTGAAAGCCGGCATCATGCCCACTTCGGGGACGGGCCTGCTCACGACGTATCTTCCGTCGCGACGCTGGAAGAAGCGCCCGAATGAATCGATCATCGCGTAGGAACCGTCCATCAATTCGTTCGACTCCGGAATGACCCTGATCCCCTCGCGCGAAAGGGGCAGGAGTCGCTGCACGTACGCATCGAAGAGTGCGTCGGAGCAAACGAGGTCTACGGCTTGGTCGTACTCCGCCGCCACCGGCCGCATCTGAAGCCGCTCCACGCGAGTCGGCCGGCACCGTCGGATGTAGTCGGCTGGGTTCTCGTGTGCATTCAGGGCCGTCACGGTCATGTTCAGGCCGAGCGCAACTCGTCGGCTGGCGGGGCGTCGCGCGTTCCACTCGTGCAGAAGGTGTGCGACACGCTCGACGTGCGCCACGTGCCCACTTGCAAGTCCGCGCCTGCGTCGGCCCAGCAGGGACGACGTGGTCTCCGAATCGGAGTCGACGGAGAGGGTGAGCCAGCGCAGCCACGGGAGATGTCGAGCAAGCCACGCCGCATCGATGTGACGGCCGTGCGTCACGAGGGACGTAACGAGGCCGATGGCGCAGGCGTCCATGAGCATACCGAGAAGCTCAGGATGGAGGGTGGGCTCCCCACCCGCGAATCGAACTCGCCTACCACCAAGCGCCTTGAACTCGCGCATGATCTTGGCCGCGGCGGCGCGAGAGAGTCTGGGCTCCGCCTTGTGCAGTCCGGGGTTCCGGAAGCAGAAAGCACACTCGTAGTCGCACGCCCCGATGATGTGCAGGTTCAGCGTGGGCGGAACGACCCTGCCCGACGGCTGCGCCCCGTGCTCGATGCCCCGCGTCACGGGAGCACCTCGTTGGACCGCCGGCCGCACTCGGCCGGTACAGAGAGAAGTTTCGCAAACATTGTTTCGGCTCCTTGTGGAGTTCAGGACCCTCGCTCGCGCGAGGGCCACCTGGGAAGCGTTTGCGGCGGCCCACAGTGGGCAGGGGAGCCATGAGGGCTCCAACACCGCCAAGACGGTCGTTCTACTTGTCAATCTCGTCGAACGTCGTCTGGCGGACCTCCTGCTGACGGGTTCGACGGGCGTTTTCGATGTCCGGCTCGACACCCACCGTGTGCAGGTGGGCCTGCCGGAGCCACCAGAGCGCGGCGAAGATCAGCCGCCGCGGCGAGGTTCGCTTCGAGATTCGTGACCCCTTGGTCATCGCGCCGTAGGCCGCTCTTGCGGCCTCCCGGACCCCTTCGTCCGGATCGTGCTTCATCGACCAGTGAAGGACATGGTGGCCCCGGCTTCCGGGGTTCGATCGGAGCTCTTGGATCGCGCGGATGTAGCACGTACGCCACGCCGCATCCGGCTCGACCATGTCTTCGCCGCGAACGGACCCGGCCTGAGGTGCCACGTCGCCCCGCTCCTTCGTGCGGAGCCTGTCGAGGCAGAACCGCGCGAACTTCTCGCGAACAGCGACGAGTTCCGGGTCGTCCTTCTGCTCGCGGCGCGCGAAGACGTGCATAAGCCCCATGAACTCATGGCCGGTCCACGACCAACGCGGCGGGGCGACCGGCTTGCCGTCCTCGGGGACCAGGGAGAGGTCCTCACCCACCACTCGGGTCCTCAGGGCCCGCAGGATAAGGAGGAGCGTCTTGAGGGCGGGCCAGACTCCTCGAAGCCGGGCCAACAAGCGAACCGCGTCCGCATGCAGGATCGCGAAGTCCGCGTCACTCTCGTCGGGATCACTCGTGGCCACTGCAGCCTGCCGCCGAAAGCGACCCAGCGCATCGCGGACGCTCTTCGCCGCCTTGCGCCGGTCCTCGTCGGTGATCAGCTCCGGTGCTTCGGTCTCGATCTGGAGGACAGTGCTCCAATAGGCTCCCAGATACAGCAGGTCGTCGGTGCGCAGCTCGAGCCCGCGCTCGAGGAACCGGACGACATGCAGCAGCGCAGGAACGAGCCCGGTCGTATCGGTGCGCCTCAAGAACCCGAACTCCCGGCGGACGGCCATGAGAATTCCGAGGGCACGTGGGCCGACCTCATCCGCTGGGCTCTCCTCGAGTAAGACACACGACCTCTCGATCGCGGTCGCTCCGATCAGGCGCACCCAGAACGTGAGGCTGGACGGCAGGCCGAGGCTTGACTCCTGCCCCCACCGCGTCTGTCCGAGTTGTTCGCCATTGATCGCCTTCTCAGGGACGACGAGTCCAGCCGTCAATAACTCCTTCAACGCGGTCTTGCTGTCGTCCGGATCGTCTGCGGGGCCCGGAAGACCGTAGTACGCATCGTTCCAAGCGCGCACGAGAATCGGCGTCCAGTCCTCACGACGCCACTTCTTGCGCCAGATCGGGATCAAGTAGCGGAGCAGCCGAGCATACAGCTCACCCCCGGGCTGGTCGTGGAGACCGATCACCGAGCGTGCCCTGGCGCGTATCCACTCCCGCGGCAGGGTCAACAGGATCCGCAGCAGGGCGACGTCTTCATCCTTCCCGAACCTTTCGAAGGTGACCTCGACCCCGTGGCGAACCTCCTCGACTTGATCGAGTATCCGATCCGGAGCAACGGGCACATCCGACTCTCCCAACGCCAGGATCGCATCCGCCAACCACTCGCGGTGCCGATCCGGCACGCCCTTCAGCTCCGCAACGGTGCACTCGCGTACAGACGGGTCGTCTTTCGGCTCGATCGGGCGAAACGCCATCGAATCTCCTCCTACCCGGCCTGCGCGGCACGGGAGTCAGACATGTGAACTTGCCTGGGCCGCGAGCCGGTCATGTCGACCGAAGGTGCGGCCTACGCACGATTCTCCGTAGGCCTGAGGTGGTGTCAAGCCGGATCTTGTGGCCGGCCCACTTGGGGGGCTTCGTTGGGGGATGGCCTGCCTCGACCAAACGCCCGCCTGCGCTCCTAAGGGTGGCGCTCGTAGGAGAGGTCGCCGGCCGCCCACGCCAATCCTACGCAATCAGCGTTCTCCCCTCACGTCCTCGCAGTACGCCAACCAACGCCGAACGCTTCGACCCTACTGTTTGGCCTGTTGGTTCTCTCGCCATAAGGAGTACCCCACGCCGCTTCCGCTGTTCTCCGGGTCTAGCCGGTCGGGACTTCTGCCGGTAGGGGCGGGAAGCCTGTTCCGGTCCGGCGTGCCTTCCCGTAGAGTGGACCTTCTAGGCGGGGGGAGCGCCGAGGACCGGTAGTCCCCGGCGAACGGGAAAGCGGTTCATGGCGAAGCTCGAAGACCTGACGACCGGTACGACGATCCGCGGGATCCTCCCCGACGCCGCCGTCACGGTCGTGAGCGTGCAGTGGTACGGCTCGGGGGCGCTGGAGCTTACTTACAAGACGCCCACGGGCGAAGTGGCAAACGAGCTGCTCTATCGGCACGACGAGCCGCGTCTCGAGGTCGTCGCCGAAGGCCGTCCCTGGAGCTTCGACGCCGAGGGGGGCTTGTTCCGGCTCGTGTCCGAGGCCCAGCGCATCCGGCTTGCTCATCTCTTCGACCCCGTCCTCGCCGTTCACACGTCGCTGGTGGAGCCCCTCCCCCACCAGATCACGGCCGTCTACGAGGCCATGCTGCCCCGGCAACCCCTCCGCTTCCTTCTTGCCGACGATCCCGGCGCCGGCAAGACGATCATGGCGGGTCTGCTCATCAAGGAGCTAATCGCGCGAGGCGACCTTAAGCGATGCCTTGTCGTCTGCCCCGGGAGCCTCGTTGAGCAGTGGCAGGACGAGCTGCACCGCCGCTTCCACCTTCCCTTCGAGATCCTCACCAACGACAAACTGGAGGCCGCCCGGACGGGTAACTGGTTCCTGGAGAACGACCTCGCCATCGGCCGCCTGGACAAGCTCGCCCGCGACGAGGAGGTGCAGGCCAAGCTGTCCGTGCCGGAGGCCGGATGGGACCTCGTGATCTGCGACGAGGCCCACAAGATGTCCGCGACCTTCTTCAGCGGCGAGGTCAAGTTCACGAAACGCTATCGGCTGGGGCAGCTCGTGTCGCAGCACACGCGGCACTTCCTCCTCATGACCGCCACGCCCCACAACGGCAAGGAGGAGGACTTCCAGCTCTTCATGGCCCTCCTAGACGGCGACCGGTTCGAGGGTCGGTTCCGAGACGGCGTGCATGCGGCGGACGTGTCCGACCTGATGCGGCGCATGGTGAAGGAGTCGCTGCTCAAGTTTGACGGGAAGCCGCTCTTTCCCGAGCGCATCGCCTACACGGTCCCCTACCGGCTGACGGACCCCGAGGCGGCCCTCTACAAGGACGTCACCGAGTACGTCCGTGAGGAATTCAACCGGGCCGAAGCGCTTCAGAACGACAAGCGCGCCGGTACGGTTGGCTTCGCTCTGACGATCCTCCAGCGGCGACTCGCGTCTTCCCCTGAGGCGATCTACCAGTCCCTGCGCCGCAGGAGGGAGCGTTTGGAGCGGCGCCGACGCGAGCTGGAGTTGCTCCAGCGCGGAGCCGTGGCGACGGCACTCGCCACCTCGGGGCCGACGCTCGACCAGGAGGACGTGGACGATCTCGAGGAGGCTCCCGACTACGAGGTGGAGCAGACCGAAGAGGAGGTCCTCGACCAGGCGACGGCGGCGCGCACCATCGAGGAGCTGAGGGCTGAGATTGCGACGTTGTCCCGCCTGGAGGGCATGGCTCAGCAGATCCGGCGCACCGGCGAGGACGCCAAGTGGCGGCAGCTTGCCCAGTTGCTCGCGGAGATCTTCACTCCTGCGGGACTCGTGGACCGCGTGAGGGAGCCGGACGCCCCACGCGGCACGGGCGACATCCCCGGCCCTTCCCCCTCCCCGCGCCAGAAGCTCGTCCTCTTCACGGAGCACCGCGACACGCTCAGCTACCTTGAGACCCGTATCTCCACCCTCCTTGGCCGCGACGGCGCCCTCGTCTCCATCCACGGAGGCATGGGTCGCGACGAACGCCGCAAAGCTCAGGAGGCATTCCTCCACGACCCGGAGGTGCAGGTGCTCGCGGCCACCGACGCCGCGGGCGAGGGCATCAACCTCCAGCGCGCCCACCTGATGGTCAACTATGACCTCCCGTGGAACCCAAACCGTCTCGAGCAACGCTTCGGCCGCATCCACCGCATCGGCCAGACGGAGGTCTGCCACCTCTGGAACCTCGTCGCCGAGGAAACGCGCGAGGGCGATGTCTACCGCCGCCTGCTGGAGAAGCTGGAGGAGGCCCGCCGTGCTCTCGGAGGGCAAGTCTTCGACGTGCTCGGAAAGCTCCAGTTTCAAGGGCGCCCACTCCGGGAGTTGCTCATCGAGGCGATCCGCTACGGGGAGCGACCCGACGTCCGCGCCCGGCTCACACAAGCCGTCGAACAGGCCGTGGACCGGACCGGGCTTACACACCTGATCGAGGAGCGGGCCCTCGCGCGAGACGCGATGGATGCCAGCCGCGTGCAACGCGTCCGGGAGGACATGGAGCGTGCAGAGGCGCGACGCCTCCAGCCCCATTACATAGAGTCCTTCTTCCTCGAGGCCTTCAAGCGGCTCGGGGGGTCGGCGAAGCAGCGCGAACCGCGCCGTTACGAGGTTACGCATGTCCCTGCCCCGGTACGCAACCGGGATCGCCTCATCGGCACCGGCGCGCCCGTCCAGACCCGCTACGAGCGTATCGCATTCGAGAAGGACCTGATCGCGCCGCAGGGCCAGCCCCTTGCTGCCTTCGTCTGCCCGGGACACGCCCTGCTGGACGCCGCACTCGACCTCACGCTGGAGCGCCATCGCGATCTACTTCGTCGCGGAACGGTTCTCGTGGACGAACGGGACCTCGGCACAAAGCCGCGCCTGCTCTTCTATCTCGACCACGCCATCCAAGACGGAAGCACGACCCGGAGCGGCTCCCGCCGCACGATCTCCAAGCGCATGCTGTACGTGGAGATCGACGCCGACGGAGTCGCCCGGCACATCCACTACGCCCCGTACCTCGACTACCGCCCCCTTCGACCGGACGAGCCGGCCGTGGCCGACATCCTCGCCCGCGCGGAGTGCCGCTGGATCACGCGCGACCTCGAGAGGAAGGCTCAGGAGCACGCCATCGCCCACGTCGTCCCCGAACACATGGTCGAGGTCCGCGGCAGGAGGCTGGAGTGGATCCAGAAGACCCGGGCGGCGGTGAAGGACCGCCTCACCAAGGAGATCACCTATTGGGACCACCGCGCCGAGCAGCTCAAGCTCCAGGAGCAGGCCGGCAAGAACACGCGGCTCAACTCGCAGGAGGCGCGACGGCGTGCGGACGACTTGCAGGCCCGGCTGGAGAAACGCCTTGCCGATCTGGACCGCGAGGCGCAGCTCTCCGCGCTGCCTCCCGTCGTGCTCGGCGGCCTCGTGGTTGTGCCGGCGGGTCTCCTGGCGGCCATGCAGGGCAAGCCGGCGGCCGCGAACACGAAGGACACCCAGGCCTCCGCCGCACATGCTCGGGCGATCGTCATGGAGATGGAGCGCCAGCTCGGATTCGAGCCGGTCGATCGCGAGCACGAGAAACTCGGCTATGACATCGAGAGCCGGATCCCCGGGACCGGGAGGCTCCGTTTTGTGGAGGTGAAAGGCCGCATCTCCGGTGCCCCGACCATCACCGTCACGAAGAACGAGATCCTCTACTCCCTCAACCGCCCCGACGACTACATCCTCGCCATTGTCGAGTTCCTCGACGACGACAATCACCGCCTCCACTACGTGCGAAGCCCGTTCCAGCGCGAGCCCGATTTCGGTGTCACCAGCGTCAACTACGACCTTGGCGAGTTGCTGGCACGAGCGGAGACACCGCGGTGAGCCCTCCTCCGTTCTTCGACAGAATAAGGACGGCCGCGTCCCGCCGATGGGACCAACTCGAGCAGGACCCCGAACTGGCCGCGCCTTGGCACCAACTCTTCAAGCAGGTCCAAAGCCCGAGGCACGTCGTATCGGAGCTGCTCCAGAATGCTGACGACGCGGGAGCCACGGAGGCTTCTGTAACAATCGACGATAGCGAGTTCGTGTTCTCGCATGACGGCGGCGACTTTACGGAGGCCAACTTCGCATCACTTTGTCGCTTCGGCTACTCGGACAAGAGGGCGCTCCATACGATCGGCTTCCGCGGAGTTGGATTCAAGAGCACGTTCAGCCTGGGCGACGAAGTGCGGCTCCTCACGCCCACGCTATCTGTCGCATTCCATCGCGGTCGCTTCACTGAGCCCGTCTGGATCGGTCCACAACACCCAAGGCAAGGGACGCAGATCAGGGTGCGGATCACCGATCAGTACCGCCTGACGGAAGCGGAGGACAATCTTCAACAGTGGCTCGATAACCCGGAGTCCCTGCTCTTCTTCCGACAGCTCCGCTGCCTCCGCGTCCGCGATCAGGAACTGCGCTGGGTAGAGCAAGCTCCTGGCCCCATCCCGGGCAGCGCGTGGATGACACCATCCACCTACCCAGACGAGCGCTACCTGCTCCTGCGCTCTGCCGAAGAGGAGTTTCCGGAAGACGCCGTGCGCGAGATACACAGCGAACGCGGAGTAGCCGTTGACGACACGGTCGGCCTTCCTCCGTGTCGCGTGGAGATAGTTCTCGGGGTGGAAGGACGTCTGTTTGTCGTCCTTCCCACTGGCGTAGAGACTGCGCTCCCTTTCGCCTCAAACGCGCCCTTCGTTCAGGACCCCGCGCGCATGCGCATCAAGGAGCCGGCCATCTCCCCCACCAACCGCTGGCTCCTAGAGCGGGTCGGCAGGCTTGCGGGGAGCGCGCTGCTTGCGTGGCTGCATCGCGTCGATCTAGGCCCTGAGCAGCGAGCGCGTGCATACGAGCTGCTCCCCGATCTTGACCGGGCTGGCCGGTCCCTGGAAGAGCGCTGCGCAACGATTGTCGGAGAAGCAATGGAGCGGGTCCTCGACGGCCATCGATGCGTCTTGGCCCAGAGCAGTGAACTGATGCCATCGTCCAAATGCCACGCTGTAGATTCCGCCCTCCTGGACGTCTGGTCCTTGTCGCAGGTTCAATCGTCCTTCCTGCCGCCCGAAGGCGCCGTACTCTCTCAGAGCATCTCCCGTCGGAGCACTCGAAGACTCATTGCGTGGGGCCTCGCGCGTGAGCTGCCGAAGGCCTCCGTCCTGGACGTTCTTGCCTCGAAGCATCTGCCACAGCCCGACACATGGCGCCAGCTCCTCATCCTCTGGGGATATGTCTCGCCGGAGGTTACAGATCGCTACTCGTATCCCTCCCGCAAGGGGGTGCGCATCGTTCCTGTTCAGGGCAAGGACGTTCTGTGCGCCGCCGACGACGTCGTGCGCCTCAGCGACAAGAGGCTGCTTCACTCGGAGCAGGACTGGAGGTTTGTCGCGCAGTATCTCTCCGTCCTAAGCCAAGAGTGGGCTCGGTACGTCGCGGAGCAGCGCCGCGTCGCAAGTGAGCACAACGACCGCACCCTTGGCTCGCTAGTGGACGCCGCACATCGCGTCCTGTCAGAGTTTGATCTCGCCGATGCGAGTGACGTTGGACGCGTGATCGGCATCGTTGCGCAGCACGTTTTCGCAGCAACATGCGAACTTGCCGACTGCGTGCGGCTTGCCCACATAGCGGCCGCGATCGACGCTCCCGCGGGCGACTCGTTCAGGTTCGTGACCCGCGACGGACGCTTGCGAACGGGAGACGACACGCTGCTCGTGGACCTCGATGGCGATCTCGACATGTTCGTGTCGGAGGATTGGTACCAGAAGCACGTGCTCCACTCGGCATACAGCGACGCATTCGCGAGCTGCACAAAGGAGGCGTGGGCACGCTGGGTGACGTCGGGGCGCACTAGCCTGCATACCTTCGTTCCGCTTCTGGAGGACCAGAAGTACGTAGGTGGAAGGGAGCGCATCAGCGCTCTTCTCAGGAGTCGCATGTACGACGGTCCAATCGAGTTTCACTATAGGGGGAGTCAATTCGTCTTCCGAGACTGGGACTATGAGGCGGTCCATTGGCAGCTGTGGGAGGCCTTGGCCCGTGCGGACCCGTCGTTCTGGGGGCGCCTGATGGCCCGCATTCTGCGTCAGCCCGAGAGCTACTGGTCGCCCGGGTCTTCGGCTAGTGCGATCCAGGTAGCCAAGAACGGGCACCGCCGCGTCATAGTGCGCGACAACGTACTCCCGGCATGGATCACCACACTACGCGAAGTTCCCTGCCTGCAGGATACGTGGGGTGCCTTCCAGAAGCCATCAGAGCTGCTGCGCCGCACGCCGGATACAGAGGCACTGCTGGGAATCGAGCCGTTTGTTCGTGCGGAACTCGACATCGAGGCGACACGCCCACTGCTCGTGATGCTCGGAGTCAGGGCACACGTATCTGGGCCAGAACCCCTGCTCGAGCGGCTTCGCGTGTTGTCTCGCGCGGGAAGCGTGCCTTTCTCCGAACTCGAGCGCTGGTTTGGACGCCTTGATCAGATGCTGACCCGCTGCTCAACTGAAGACATCGAAGAGGTCAAGCACGTCTTTGCGCAGGAGCCTCTTGTTCCGACCGCCACCATGGAGTGGGCTCGTACAGAGGAAGTCTTCCTGGCCGCAGACGAGGACGACGTGCCTGGGGCCGCCATCGTACACCCGGCGCTGCGGCACATGGCCCTCTGGCTACGCATAGGTGTTCCCGAGCGTCCGACCACAGAGCTTGCGATCGCGTGGCTCCGAGGTATGCCCTGCGCGCAGCAGCTTGCCGCGGATCAATTGCGCCGAATCCGCGCGCTTCTGGCGCGGCATCCTGCGCGCATCTGGCAGGAGTGCGGCCGTTGGTTGAACCTGGACGGCCACTGGGTTGACACGGAAGACCTTGAGTATGCGCTGAGCATGCAGTCTCTCGCGCCGTCCAAGCACCTTTTTCCGGCGATCCGCCAGCGCGTGGCCGACCTGACCAAACTCTCGGCTGAGACATGTTGCACCCCTCCCTTCTCAGACTTGCCGAGTCTCCTGTCAGCCATTGAGGACCGCCTGACCGAGGGCATCCAGTGTCTGGCTGAACCGGAGACTCGGCCTTGGCTGGGCGCGTTGGCGAAGGGCCTAATGCGTGTGTCCCTCGGATCCCAAGAGGATACCTCTCGCATTCGCACGCTAGCTCACAGACTCTGGGACACACAGTGGCAGGTGGTAGCTGACCTTGAAATCGTGCCCTACATCGATGGGACGCCGGCGGGAATCGGCCGCCGCGTGCCTGCCCTGTGGCGCGAGACACTCCTCTACGTGGAGGGTCGGTCTGAGGCCCGGCTGGCGCGAGCGGTCGCCAACGAGATTGGACGCGCTTTCGATTCGCCGGAGATTCTCGACGCGATCAAGATGTGCGTTGGCCGGACCGAGGAATTCATCGCAGAGTACCTTGAAGAGAATCTCACTCTTGTAGACGCTGACGCCGTGAAGCATGCGCTGCCCAGCAGTGGAGAAACCGATTCGCGCGAGTTACAGCCAGTGCCCCCTGTACCCCCAGCCGAGGCTGGCGACCCGGCGTCTACCTCTTCAACTGTGCCCGTCACAGGCGAGGAACTGCCGCCCAACACCAGCACCCTAGATCCTCCCCTTGATGATGGCCAGAATGTACCTCAAGAGACACCGGCTCGCCGCAGTGTCCACTCCAAGCCACCTAGGCCCAGCATAGTCGAGCGATTTGCCAAGGCACATGGATACGCGAAGGACGGTCATGACCGATTTCACCGACCGGACGGCGCACTGCTTCAGCAAGTCCCTAACAGCATGTTCCCCTGGGAGGAGCGTTCGCCTGGAGGCGACTTGATGCGCTGCTACCTCGCAAGAGAGCACTGCGTTCAGGCAGAACCTCTCAAGGTTGAAGCCGACGCGTGGGCCCTGCTCGAGAGGTCGCCGGGAACACACGCACTACTCCTCGAGGGTCCCTCCGGCGAGCCTGTTGCACTGACAGGGTATCTTCTCCGAAAGCTCGTAAACAGCAACCAGCTCACCGTTCATCCGGCTATGTTCCGGCTCGTCTACCATGCAGATACGTAGTCAGCGACGAAAGCTCATTGAAGTCGCCCTGCCGCTCGACGCGATCAACGCCGCATCGGCACGGGAGAAGTCCATCCGTCACGGACATCCCTCGACGCTCCACCTCTGGTGGGCGCGACGCCCTCTCGCTGCTGCGCGGGCGGTGATCTTCTCGCAGATGGCGGACGACCCCTCGACCTACGTAGACGCGCTGCTCTCCGATCCCACGCTTAGGACTGCGGCGCAGCGGGAGCTCAGAAAGCGGATGGGCGAGCGGGCAGCCAAGCAAGACCTTTCTGGCGAAACGTCAACCGAGCCCGAGCCGACGATCGAGGAGGTTGCGGCCGATATAGAGCGCAGGCGACTCTTCGCCATCATCGAGGATCTAGTGAAGTGGGAGAACACATGCAATGAGACTGTGCTCCAGAGGGCTCGGGAAGAACTATGGCAGAGCTGGCGGCGCGCTTGCGCAGAGAACGCGGATCACCCTAGAGCGAAGGAGCTCTTTGACCGCCACAAGCTTCCGGCGTTTCACGATCCCTTCGCTGGTGGTGGCGGGCTACCTCTCGAGGCGCAGCGCCTCGGCCTCGAGGCTCATGCCTGCGACCTTAACCCCGTGGCGGTGCTCATCAACAAAGCCATGATCGAGATCCCACACCGCTTCGCTGGTAGACAGCCGGTCAACCCTGAAGCTCGCAGGAGGCGAGACCTCGTCGCGGCGGAGTTGAGCGGGGCCCGTGGGTTGGCCGACGATGTTCGCTACTACGGGAAATGGATACGAGACGAGGCAGAGAGGCGGCTCGGCCACCTATACCCGAAGGTCGAGGTTACTGAGGAGATGACTAAGGAACGACCAGACCTCACGAAGTACTTAGGTCAGCACCTCACCGTGATTGCTTGGCTCTGGGCGCGTACGGTCAGGAGTCCCAACCCTGCCTTCGCCGAGGTGGACGTGCCGCTCGCTTCGACCTTCATGCTCTCGACAAAGAGAGGCAAGGAGGCCTACGTCGAGCCGATCCTCGACGGCGATCGCTACCGCTTCCTAGTGAAGGTGGGCAAGCCCACGGATCCGAAGGCAGCGAGGGCCGGGACCAAGCTTGGACGCGGGGCGAACTTCAGCTGCCTCATGTCCGGGACGCCGATGGACGGTAAGTACATCATGGCCGAGGGAAGTGCAGGTCGAATGGGTACACGGCTTCTGGCAATCGTAGTAGAAGGCGACCGTGGCCGTGTCTATCTCACGCCAACACCTGAACAGGAGGCTATACCAGGGACGGCCACGCCTCAGTGGCGTCCCGACGTGGAGTTCTTCCAGCAGGCACTGGGGTTCCGCGTCGGCAACTACGGAATGACCAGGTGGAGCGACCTCTACACGAATCGTCAACTCTTGGCATTGTCAGTGCTGTCCGATCTGGTTCAAACGGTTGGCGATCGCGTGCGTCGCGATGCGCTTGACTCCGGACCCGGTTTCGATGATGACACACCGTTGGATGCCGGTGGCACCGGCGCAATGGCCTACGCCCAAGCAGTCACGACAAGTCTCTCCTTGTGCGTGAGTCGACAGGCGAACCGAAGTTCTACTCTCAACATCTGGGATCAGAAAGGAGAGAACGTACAGCAAGTCTTCGGAATGCAGATACTCCGCATGACATGGGATTTCGTGGAGGGAAACCCGTTTAGCGACTCCACCGGGAACTTTTCCGGCCAAGTCGGCTACTTTGCAAAGGTACTCGAATACTCATGCTCGGCGTCTGCTCCTGGATTCGCCCGGCAGCAGGACGCGCAGCGACAATCAGACAGCAGCGGCAGGGTAGTATCAACTGATCCTCCGTACTACGACAACGTTGGTTATGCTGACTTGTCGGACTTCTTCTACGTCTGGCTTCGACGCTCGCTCGGAGGGACATACCCCGAACTGCTCGCCACCGTCGTAGTGCCGAAGGACGAAGAACTTGTCGCGACACCTGATCGTCACGGGGGCAAAGGGAAAGCAGAGAGGTTTTTCCTCGAAGGAATGAAGGAGGCGATGCGCCGCTTGGCAGAGCAAGCGCATCCTGCTTTCCCGGTCACCATCTACTATGCGTTCAAGCAATCGGAAGCAGAAAGTGCAGGCAGCACAATCCGCACTGGGTGGGAGACATTCTTGGATGCGGTGCTTAGCGCCGGATTCGCCGTGAGCGGCACATGGCCAGTCCGCACTGAGTACACTGGTAACCTCAAGTCGAAGCGAAGTGCGCTTGCTTCCAGCATCGTTCTTGTTTGCCGTTCAGGCGTCAAGGACGCGCCCACGGCATCGCGCCGCGAGTTCCTAGGGGCACTCAAGGAACAGTTGCCGAGGGCGCTCGGTCATCTTCAGCGGTCTAACATCGCGCCGGTAGATCTGGCCCAAGCCGCTATCGGTCCCGGGATGGCCGTCTATACGCGCTACTCGAAGGTACTGGAGAGTGATGGCTCGCAACTCCGTGTGCGAACGGCCCTGGCACTCATCAACCAGGTCCTCGACGAGACGCTGGCTGAGCAGGAGGGTGACTTCGACGCCGACACGCGGTGGGCGCTGGCGTGGTTTGAGCAATCGGGTTTCGACGAGGGCGAGTACGGTGTTGCGGAGACGCTCTCCAAAGCCAAGAACACAAGCGTCTCCGGCCTCGTCGGGGCCGGCATCCTAATGTCGAAGGCCGGGAAGGTGCGGCTTCTCGCCCCGGCGGAGCTCCCCGAGGACTGGGACCCTAAACATGACTCACGCCTCACGGTGTGGGAGATGGTCCACCATCTGATCCAAGCGCTCGAGGCAGGCGGCGAGGCTGCTGCCAGTGAATTGGCCGCGAAGCTCGGCGCGACGGCGGACGCTGCTCGTGAGCTGGCCTACCGCCTCTACTCACTCTGCGAGCGCAAGAAGCGCGCGAACCTCGCCCTGTCGTACAACGCGCTAGTCCAGAGCTGGCCTGAGATCACGCGGCTTGCGCAGGAGGCCGGAAAGCCGAGGGTCGATGCGCCCAAGCTGCCCGGGATGGAGTGACGCATGGCCATCAGCAATCGCGACCGAGTCGGGAAGGCTCTCGATCTCCTGCGCCTGGGGCTCGGTCCCTTCGTCGAGCGGGAGTTCAAGAGCCTCCACAAGGCAAAGGCGCTCGAAGAGGCCTGCGAGTTCATCGGTGAGGATCGCTTGATGGCAAAGCGCCCGATTCCGGAGTGGGACGCTGCCGCTCTCCTCAAGCTCATGTGGACGTCGTGGAATGCCGTGTTTCGGCGCATCCTCGGCCCCGCGGAACGCACATACGTCAACGAGTTGCGCGGCATCCGAAACCGCTGGGCTCACCAAGACCCGTTCTCAAGCGACGACACGTACCGCGCCTTGGACTCCACGGCGCGCATGCTCGCCGCGGTCTCCGCCCCGCAGGCCGAGGAAGTCGAGAAGATGAAGATGGAGCTCTTGCGGCTTCGCTTCGACGAGCAGGTCCGCAGCGAGAAGCGCAAGAGTGCGGGAACCGCGATCGAGAGCAGGGCCGCGGAGGTCCTTCGGCCGTGGCGGGAGGTCGCGACCCCCCATCGGGACGTCGCCAGCGGGCGCTACCAGCAGGCGGAGTTCGCCGCCGACTTGTGGCAGGTGCACCTCGGAGAGGGATCCGACGAGTACCGCCATCCCACGGAGTTCTTCCGCCGCACCTTTCTGACCGAGAGCCTCAGACGCCTGCTTGTGGGCGCCGTGCAGCGGATCAACGGAACAGGCGGCGATCCTGTAGTGCAGCTCCAAACGAACTTCGGGGGCGGCAAGACCCACTCCATGTTGGCGCTGTACCACCTGTTCTCCGGTGTCCCCCCGAAGGACCTGCCCGGAGTGGACGCTGTTCTTGGCGAGGCCGACGTGAAGGCACTCCCCAAGGTGAATCCCGTTGTCCTGGTCGGCAACAAGCTCTCCCCGGGCAATCCCTCGGACAAACCTGACGGAACCGTCGTTCGAACCCTTTGGGGCGAACTCGCATGGCAGCTCGGCGGGAAGAAGGCCTTCGACAAGCTCAGGGCCGACGACGAGAAGGCGACCAGCCCCGGGGACGTCCTACGTTCCCTCTTCAAGGAGTACGGTCCCTGCCTCATCCTGATCGACGAGTGGGTCGCATACGCGCGGCAGCTCCACGACCAGAGCGACCTTCCGGGGGGGTCCTTCGAGACGCAGTTCTCTTTCGCGCAGGCCCTGACTGAGTCCGCCAAGCTCGCGCAGAACTGCCTCTTGGTCATCAGCCTGCCGGCCTCGGACACGCAGGGATCGCCGCATACGAAGGCCGACGACGCGGAGGTCGGGGGCGTGCGCGGGCGCGAAGCCCTAGAGCGGCTGCGCAATGTCATAGGTCGCCTCGAATCCTCCTGGCGCCCGGCGAGTGCCGAAGAAGGCTTCGAGATTGTGCGACGCCGACTCTTCGAGCCGCTCACGGACCCGGCCCGCTTCAAGGACCGCGACGTCACGGCACGTTCCTTCGCGGAGCTCTACGCGTCGCAGCACCAGGAGTTCCCTCTTGAGTGCAAGGACTCCGACTACGAGCGACGGATCAAGGCCGCTTACCCGATCCACCCCGAGGTCTTCGACAGGCTCTACACCGACTGGTCGACGCTGCTGAAGTTCCAGCGCACGCGCGGCGTCCTCCGTCTCATGGCCGCGGTCATTCACAGCCTCTGGGAGAAGGGCGACCGCAATCCCCTGATCCTCCCGTCCATGATCCCCATGGACGACCCGCGGGTGCAGTGGGAGCTGACACGGTACCTGTCCGACAACTGGACGCCGATCATCGAGAAGGACGTGGACGGGCCGAACTCGCTCCCGCTCCGGCTCGACTCCGAGGTGCCCAACCTTGGGAAATACGCGGCATGCCGCCGCGTGGCGAGAACGATCTACCTGGGATCGGCACCCACGGTCGCGGCAGCCCACGCAGGGATCGAGGACAGGCGCGTGAAGCTCGGCTGCGTCATGCCCGGCGAGTCCCCTGCGGTCTTCGGGGACGCCTTGCGGCGCCTCGCCGGGGCGGCCACCTACCTCTTCCAAGACGGGCCGCGCTACTGGTACTCGACGCAGCCGACGGTTACGAAGGTGGCGGAGGACCGCGCCGCTCGGCTCCTTCGTGACCCGGACAAGGTCGTCGTCGAGCTCGACCGTCGCTTGCGCGCCGACCTAAAGCGAACCGGCGACTTCCCGCGCATCCACCCGTTGCCCCGCTCGGGCAGCGACGTGCCGGATGATCTTGAAGCGCGGCTTGTTGTCTTGGCGCCCGAGCACCCCTACAGCAAGGAGCCCGGCAACGCGGCGGAGACCGCCGCGAAAACGATTCTCGAATCCCGCGGCTCCGGTCCTCGGCTGTTCCAGAACACCTTGGTGTTTCTTGCCGTCGACAACGCCCGCCTCCAGGACCTCGACGAAGCGGCGCGTCGATACCTCGCGTGGGAATCGATTCTCGAGGACAAGGAGTCCTTGGACCTGTCTCCTCATCAGGTGAAGCAGGCCCAGACGCAGCGCGATGCCGCAGACAGCGCGGTGACCGCACGGCTTCCCGAGGCCTATCAGTGGCTTCTGGTGCCCGTGCAGCAAGCCGCGCAGTCGGCCGTCGAATGGCAAGCCCTCCGCCTCTCGGGACAGGACGCGCTGGCGGTTCGCGCGAGCAAGAAGCTGCGCGGCGACGAGCTGCTCGTAACGGCACTGGCCGGAACGCGTCTGCGCATGGAGCTGGACCGCGTTCCCCTGTGGCGAGGCAACCACGTACCGATCAAGCAGCTCATCGAGGACTTCGGTCGCTACCTCTACTTGCCACGGCTCCAAGGGCCCCACGTGCTGCTCGGTGCGATCAGCGACGGGCTGGGATTGCTGACCTGGGCTACGGAGACCTTCGCCCATGCCGACAGCTACGACGCGGACGCCAAGCGATACCGCGGCCTGCGCGGGGGCCAGGAGGTGAGCAGTCTGTCCGCCGAGCACTCCGGCCTCATCGTGCGTCCCGAAGTCGCCCAGGAGCAGCTGGCGCGGGAGCAGGTCTCCGTACCGGGAGGGGATGGCCCTGGGTCTGGGGCAACCGCGGGCGCGGCCACCGCCGGCACTGGGAACCAGCGCAGCACCGGAGAAGGCAAGGTCGCGACGAAAGGCCCGCGCCGGTATCACGGCAGCGTCGAGCTGAACCCTACGCGCCTCGGGGGTGACGCGGGCCGCATCGGCGACGAGATCGTGTCGCACCTCGCCGGCCTATTGAAGTCTAGAGTCCGTGTAACGCTCGAGATCGAAGCCGACATCCCCGAAGGCACCCCGGACAACGTAGTCCGGATCGTCACCGAGAACTCGCGAACGCTGAAGTTCAAGGAGCACGGCTTCGAGGAGGCCTAGCCTCGTGCATTGTCGCGTATCAGACACGCACCTTGTCAACATGATGCGTAGTGGAGGCGCTGCATGACGTTTGTGAGGCCGGCCCACGCGAACTGGCGCCAAGTCATACCAGGGTCTCGCTGGTACAAGGCGGACCTCCACACTCACACGCTTGACGATCATCCCGGTGGGCGCTTGAAGCTGCCGCACGATGTCAGCGGCGCTCCGCAGCAGCCGGACACCATCAGCCACTACGCACGGCGCTTCCTCCAAGGAGCCATTCGCGCCGGAGTGCAAGTACTGGGCCTAACACCACACGCCGTGCGCTTGGGTGCTACACCCGACACAAGCGCTGTGTGGCATATCGTCGACGCATGGAGCAGCGAGCGCGACGACGACGGCGTACCGTTCCACGACAAGATCTTCGCGGTTTTTCCCGGTTTCGAGCCCAACGTGCATGATGGGCGCACCGGCGTGCATCTTGCTTTCCTCTTCGACCCCGAGATTGGTCGTGACCGCTACCTTGCTCTCTTCGACGCCATCATGGATGGCCGCGCCCCATGGAAAGGTAACGCGCTCCAACTCACGTCGCGAAGCGCTGAGGACATACTTCGAACGATCGATGAGCGGCAAAGGGAGACTCGTACCAACGATGCGTGGGATTACTTGGTCTTTGCGCCGCACTTCCGGAGTGACCACGGCCTCCTTCACGAGGTGCACAGTCAGGTCCTCGAGGTCTTCCCGTGCCATCGCCTTGCTGCCTACGAGCTAGGAGATGACACGCTGCCGACAGACTTCCGTCCGACTGAGAAGCCAGGCAAATTCCTACTCCCTTTCATGGAGAAGCACCGCCAGGCCTTCTTCCACGCAAGCGACGCGTACGCGATCCCAATGGCCTCGCGTTCAAAGGAGAACGAGATTGGCTATCGCGTTACATGGTTGAAGCTCGCATCCCCACGTATTGAAGCTCTTCGACAGGCGCTGATCGCGCAGGACTCACGCCTACGAATCGGCTACACGCGCGACAACACTGGTGTCCTCAGGCCGCTCCCCGACCCTCCTGACCCTCTGCATTGCGCGAGACCTTGGCTCCGTCGCCTCGTCGTCAGGGGAGAGGCGGCGTTTTTCGGGGGAACGACCGAGAGCGGCCCTCAAGAAACAGCCGTGAGCTTCAGTCCTGATCTCACGTGCATCATCGGCGGAAGTATGACCGGGAAGTCTACCCTGCTGGATGGCCTGCGCGTCTTCACGGGCGCCGAGATGCCCTCCAATGAAAGGCTTCGTGCTGACGTTGTTGCCCGTGGCTCCGATCTCTTTCTCGCTGGCCGCCCTCACGTCACCATCGATACACCGGGTCGAACTGCTGGAACCTTGCAGGAGCGCTGGCCAGCGCTTTTCTTCGGTCAGAATGAACTACAGCGCCTCGCACGCGAGCCGGGCAAGATGCAGGAGATCCTCGCGCGCCTTGTTCCGGCAGAGCGGGAGGCGATCCTCGACCGTGATGAACAGCTAAGCGCTTTAGATGCTGATCTGCGTCGAAGAGCGCAAGAAATCGGTGGGCTGCTAGACAGGCGTTCAGAAACCGAGCAGCAGCTGATTACCGCCACCAAGGCCCAAGAGGCGCTTCAGGCCTTCGAGCAGGCAGGGTTGGCAGTGATGCAGGGCACGGAGGACCTTCTTGGCCACGCCACCCGCCTGGCGGAGCAGGCCACAACCCTCCACTCTACGCTCAAGGAGATCGCGGCCACACGTGAATCCGGCGAAGCGTTGCGCACGCTGGACGCCGAGGCTCGCGAGTGTTTGTCCCGAACGGGAGCAAGGGTCTCGGTGCCAGAGCTGGCAGGCCTTCGAGTGCAGATCGAGGCAAGCCTAGAACATGCCCTGCGCACAGCTGAGCAATGGGCAACGGCGACCACACGACTTGAGCAGCTCCTCCAGACTGCTACGCAGTCAGATCGCACTGAGGTCGAGCGTAGGCTTGCGCAACTTGGCTACGGCGCGGAACAGCTGGCCGAGTTCAAGTCGCTCAGCGAGAAGGCCGGCCCGCTAGCCGCCCACAAGACAGCACTTGCGGAGATCAATGCTGAGATCCAACGCGAAGGGACCGTATTCGCAGCTGAACTCGAGAGGCGTGAAACGCTTGTGCGTGAGCAACGCGCGTCATTTGATCGCGTTGCGGAGGAGGTACGCCGGCAGTTTGGCGACCGCATACGCGTTCGTCGTGTCGATTGCGGACACTCGGAGCGTCTTGAAGCATTTCTCCACTCCTTCCGCCAGAAGGGCATTACGCAGTGGTGGAACGGGGTCCCCAAAGGGCGCCGACCGTCCCCCGCGCAGCTCTACGAGCACCTAGAGAAAGGTTCACTCGACGCTCTTGACGTCTCTCCGACGGTCGCAGAGCGCTTCGGGGACGTCTTTACTGCGGCGAAACGCAATGAGTTGCGGGCCCTGCGCAGTCCTGACCACTACATTCTCGAGTTGCGCGTTGGCGATGGAGACTACCGGGCAGCAGACAAGCTCTCGGGAGGGAAGCGCGTGAGCCTGCTGCTTTCCCTGCTTCTGGAGGCGCACGATGAGCGCCCTCTTGTCATAGACCAACCGGAGGATGAACTGGACAACCGGTTCCTGTGGGAGACTGTCCTACCCGCACTGCGTCGCCTGAAGGGCCGTCGTCAGGTCATCATCGCCACACATAGCGCGGACATTGTCGTGAATGGCGATGCGGACCTCGTGGTCCAGCTTGAGGCGGAGGCGCAGCACGGCCGTGTAGCCCTTGCGGGAGCCATCGAAGATCCCGCAGTGCGCAAGGCTATCATCGAGACTGTAGATGGTGGCGAACGTGCCTTTGAGCTGCGAAAGGCCAAATACGGGTTCTGACGCCACTCTACTCCTGCGGTCGCTTGTCAGCAGCGTAGTTCCGCCACGGAGACCACATCGTTTCGGTTGCGCGCGTGATCTGCGCCTCAAGCTCAGCTTGGCGCTCCCTTTCTTCGATCCCCGTCCTGGTCGGGACTGACGCACTCTGGCGACAGCGCCGGCAAGAGTGGACATACCCGCGGTAGCCAGCGATGGCGTAGTCGGAAGCCGCGCCGCCCGCCCTCGGCGCCCTGCAGGGCGCCGAGGGCGGAGACCACGGAGAATTCGAACGCAAGGAGATCAGCTCAGGAGACCAACCGGAAGTACACCACTTGACGAGACGCCACTTCCCAGAACAGCCACCCCACAGCTGAAAGACCTCACTTGAGCGGCCCGCCCTATCCCGGGTGGCCTCGCTTGCCAGCACCGACGTGCTAGCGGCAAGGGTCCTTGCGGCGGTTGCCCTCGGCATCGGCAAGGACCGCGCCCCTATCACACGTCGCTCTTCTGACTCGCTCCACCGGGGGTCAACTGTCTGAGGTTCAAGAGCACATACGTCAGGAGTGGCCCCAACAAAGCGACGATGGTTGACCCGTCCAAGACGCGGGCGACTCCCAGCCAAATCAGGGTGCCAGCTCCGAAGAACAGCACTCCAAGGTGAACGAGGAGCGACCACCACGTTGTCCGGCTCTGCCGGTCGCAGTGTTTGCCCCACTCGTCAATGCCACGATCGAGCAGTTCAGGGAGTCGGTCCATCGTCGCGCGCCAGCTCTCGATCCGCCGGTGGTCCCGCAGCAGTTCCAGAAACCGTAGCTTCTGTTCCTGCGGAAGGTCCTTGGTCTCACCATCGCTAAACAAGCGCGCGAGGTCCACGAACGAGGGCTCGGGAGGAGCTACTCCGGGCGGGGTGCGCCCATTTGCTGCCTTCTTCTTTGCCGCCATAGTCGATTCTCTCCATAGAACACCGTACAGGGCGGCACCCACATGATTTCCGACGAGTAGGAGACACCATGAAGCTTGCTATCACCCATTCCAAGAAGGTCGGCGGAGCCGAGGACTACTCCTCCGAGGGCTTCTCCGCGACCATCGGGGTCGAGGTCTCCGACGACCAGGCGCAGGACGCCTCGGCCGTCCAGGCTTGGCTGAAGGAGCTGTACGACCAGGCCAAGCAGGCGGTCGAGCAGCAGATCGCCACGGTCCCCCGACGGAACGGCGGTAGTGGCGGGCACGCGGCCAGCGGCATCTTCGGCAGGCCAGCAACCACGCCCACCACCGGACACGGTCCCTCGCGTCCTCCGAACGGCGGAGGCCAGACCGCGAGCCCGAAGCAGATCAGCTATCTCGTCTCCCTCGGGGCGAGGAACCGAATAACCTTCGCCGACCTCCAGCGCATGGCGCAAGAGCGGTTCCAGGTCGTTGACCTCTACCAGCTCGACAAGCAGGCGGCCAGCCAGCTCATCGACGAGCTGAAGCCGAACGGGGCGGGACGCGTGTAGCGCTACCGTGCATTCTTCTTACGACCGTGGTCCTCGCGGTGGAGAACGATCATCCCGCAGATCATTGCGGTCCCGAGTGCTAGCTCTAGGCGCGGTGCCCGTTCCTCAAGTGGTTGCAGGATGTCAGGGTGTTCGTGTAGATAATCCAATACTTGACCGGGCGTCTCGAAGTAGAGTCGATTCTCGTCCAAAGGATCTCGAATCTTCAGAAAGCGAGTCACTGCGTTGTCTAGCAGAACACGCAGGGCCATGCGGTTGATGGCTGCCGGCAGCTCGGGTCCGAGGTTGTACGCTCCACGGACGTCCTTCCAGTGATCGCGTAGCCTGAACGAAGCCGATGAGTGCGCAACGTTGTTCCTGAGTCTCCTCAGGCAGTTGATAGCGTTTCCGAGACGTACTGATATCAGCCCCACCAGAACGGCTACATCAGTCCTTGCAGAAAGCGTACTAAGTGGGCCCGGATAGGTCAGGAGACTCCGACGCTTGTGCTGTAACACGCCTGAAGGAGCCACCTTCTGGTAGAGGCGTTCAAGGTGTACATCTACGTGGGTCGCGCAAACGAGCACAGTTCCGCGATCAGACTCGTTGAGCAGGTCCGAGATCGAATCGAAAATCGCCTTGACCTCCGGATGCTGCAAGAAGTGCGGATCAGGTTCAGACTGGCTCATGTCATTTCCCTTACGGCAGCAAGGCAAGACACCGCGGACTACTCCGTGGGCCAAGGTACCGCCCTTTTCCTTGATCGTGACAAAGCGCCCGAGATCTAGCCGAGAGGTTCGGATCCAAGGTGGTGTTCCCTAGGACACCAAGCTGCGAACCGCGGCAAGGAGCGTCCTGCGCAGCAGCTCGTATCATCTCCCGTGCGCCACGCAGAAAGCCAACCCTCAGCGCTTTCGAGCTACCTATACCACAGTGCACCGGGCCAACCCGGTCATCGACGTGCCTAGAGATGGGTGCAGTCCCGCGCCTAGCGCAATAGGCGAGCTCGGATCGTCGCGTAGGCACCCTGCGTGGATGCGAACCGCTTCTGTAGCTCGGCGCGGATCTTGGAGAGCAGATCCAGAAGGAGCGGTGCAGATGCCGTCAGAACACGAACGCGCATGGCCCGGTAGGACGGGTTGCAATGTTCGACTGCTATGGCCTTGAGGTCTTCCATCGCGGTGTGTGTTGCTTGGCCGGTCTCAATGTCCATTCGCATCAAGTACGCCATGATCAGGCCCGCGTAGGTATTGAGATTCTCGGCCACACCATCCACTCTCTTGGGACCCGTAGCCATGGCAATCTCCAGGGTGTGGACCACGGTCGTACGATCCAGATAAACCTGCTGCAGGTCCGATTCGAGGTCTTTCGCAACGGAACGCGTTACTTCACCACGCTGTAGCTCGCGTACCGGGCGAAGTTCTCCAGGTAGGAGCGATGGAGGCTACACAATGCTGCGTTGAGTGGTTCCAGGCACTCCTTCAGCACCTCCCTGCGGTTCTTTTCCCTTACTTCTAGGAGGTCTCGCAGCAGTTGCAGCACCCTCTCAAGCACATCTCCATTATCCACGCCCTACGCCGGGTCCCTGGGCTACGCCCCCGAGAACCCCGCATCCAAGGTGAAGAAGTTCGACGAGTCGGGCCGGGCCAGGGACGAGTTCTTCGACGCCAAGGAGGCCCTCGCCCTGTTCCGGAACTGCTCGCCCGAGCTGCGCCTCCTCGCCTTGGCCGCCGCCGGGCTCGGGTTGCGGCAAGGGACGCTCCTGCAGCTCCGCTAGCGCAATGTCGATTTCGAGTCCGAGACAGTGCTCGTCCAGGCCAGCATCGCCAAGGGGAAGAAGCCCCAGCGCGAGAAGATGCCGCCTCCGCTCGTCACGGCCCTCAAGGCGGTGCGCGAGAGCCGGCAGATCGGCGACGGCAACGGCGACGACACCGTCTTCCTGGGTCCCAAGGGACGGCCCTGGAACCGCCACTCCCTGTGGCGCCAGGTGAGGACGGCGATCGACACGTGCGAGACGATCCCCCTCGAGAAGCGGAAGAAGCTCTGCTTCCACTCGCTGCGGCACAGCTTCGGCAGCCTCCTCACGATGCGCGGGGTCCACCAGCGCGCGATCCAGGAGCTGATGGGCCACTCCGACCCGCGGCTCACCGCCCGCTATAGCCACTTGAAGCCCGAGGGCATGGACCAGGCGGCCCGCGAGTTGGGCAAGCTGCTCGATCTTGGGGACGACCTCCTCGACGTCCGTGAGGGCCCCGCGAGAAATCAGGGGGCGGCGTGACGTGGTCGCTTCGTACCCATCACAGCCGCCACGCGCTGCGGAAGAGGATCTCGAAGAAAGGGACGGTCCTCGCGCCGTGTGCTCCGTACCTAGCACGCAGGAACCTGAGCTCATCGACGCGCGTTGTGAACGGTAGGATCCGCTCGGTGAGCGCCGCAACCTCGCTCTCGCTCAGGTCGTCTCCCAGAACGTCCCGAACCTCCCGGCGCACGAGTGATTCTGTGGCAGGGTCCACGATATCCAGCCGTGACACCTCTTCCCACCAGGCGTTGTTCACGGGGCACCAAGGGTCCTCGTCGGTCCCTACGGCTGCGAGCGCCCACGACAGCAGGTCCCCGGGGATCGCGTCTAGTAGGGCGCTCAAGGCCACGGGCCACGGCTCGCCTTCGCCGAACTCCCATCCGTACACGTCGGAGACGTGCCCCCAGAACGTCAGTCCATCCATGCCGGGCCGGCGAAGGGCCCCTTCGATCTGCCCTTCTCCGACATGCGGCGCCATCTGGTGCATGACCCCGGCCAGTAGCGAGAAGCCCCGCTCCCAGTCCTCGTCCTCTTCGATCCACCGGTCGAGTTCGGCTTTGGCCCGCATGAAGCCAGCACCGTCGCTCGCCTGGGTGGCCGTCGTCGCTTCCATGGCGCGACGATCAAGGCTGGCGACCGGTGTCCAGCCTCGCGCCACGGCATCCGGAAGCGCGTCGTAGAAGAGCCGGTCGAACGTCGCGAGGTCGGGGGGCAGGCCCAGCCGCTGGTTGAGCACCACGGCCGAACGAGACCAATCGACTACGTCGCCGAGCTTGTCGCCGCATCTCATGCCCAAGGCGTCGCGTATGGTCTTGCGTATCGGCGCATTCAAGACCGGGAAGTCGGTCGGCCGGAGGGCATAGAGCATCGGGGTCACGACCCCCTTGGCCAGCCCGGAAGGTGTCGCATCGACGAAGGACTCGACAGCCCCGTACGCCTCTTCCCGGTCCTGGGCGTCCAGCAAACGGAAGAGCAGCCCGTAGAACCACTCCAGCGCCCCCTCGGCCCCCAGGTCGTACTCCAGCTTGGCCTTCCCGGTTCCCCAACAGCCGATGTCGGCCCCATCGTCGCCGAGGGCGTTCATTCGGTCGACGAATGCGTCGATCAAGTTCCCGAGCTGGCGAGACTGCTCGACGGGCAAAGCCAAGGCCTCGATCGCTCGTCGGCGGGTCTCCGGCTTGATCTGGCGCCGCCACCACAGGATGCGGAATAGGCCATCCGCGTCCTTTGCCGTCGGTCCGCCCCGCTGGCGCAGGCCCTCAAGCGCCAGACGGAACGCGCCTGCCGTCGCCCTGTAGCGGTCCTGCACGGCATTCAGACCCCAAGGAGAGTCGGGTCGCTTCCCGAACACTGCCAGCATCTGCGCGGTGTGCTGGAGTCGTTCGAAGGACTGTGCCGACAGTTTCGCGAATGACACGTTGCTTCCTCCGAGACTCATGATCCCGGATGGCCCAGCCACGAGCCAAGCGCAAGCTCACAAGAGGCGCCGCAAGCCCCGCCGGGGTACCAGTGGGGGTACCAGAGCCATTTTCTTGGCCTTCGCGGGGGACAAAGGGCGACGCCGAAATCGCCGTAACCCCTTGTCAGAACTGGCGGAGAGGGAGGGATTCGAACCCCCGGTGAGCTTGCGCCCACACCGGTTTTCGAAACCGGCCCGTTCAACCGCTCCGGCACCTCTCCGTCGGGGGCGGGAAGTCTAACCGGCGTAAGGGGTTACGGCTAGTCTTCGGCGGTGTTTCGGGCCTCGCGGTGTCCGGGGGCGCCCCACGGCTCGCGGGTGTCCGGCCCTGCGGTCTAGCGCGCGGTTGCCTTCGCGAGCGGGGCCGCGCGGCCCGTAACCGCCGCAACGCGGCCCTTCAGGTCGAGGAGCACGAGGGCCGGCGTGCCGTCGAGGTGTTTCGCTTCCAGCCAGTCGGCGTCTGCCGTTGTCGGCTTCACGTGGAGGGTCCAGTCCTTCCTGTCCTTCAGGCCTGCTTCCTCGGCCATGCGGTTCGCGCGGTTCAGGGTGTCTTCGTCGTCGGTGAGCAGGATGCTTTGGATCGTCAGGCGGTTCGGGTCGTCGGTTCGCTTCAGGAGGTCGGCGAGCGTTTTCAGGTCCTTTCGGTCCCTTTGGCTCCAGGTCGTCCAGATGTGGAGGATGCGGTACCGCGGCGGCGTCCCCGTCGCGCCCAGGTCCAGGTCGAACGGCTTGCCCACGTTGTCCAGCGCCTTCAGGTGCTGTTGGGCGCGGCGGGTCGCGTCGGCGCGGGGGTGGGTTTCCGCCAGCTTCTCGAGGATCGCGCGCTGGCGTTGCGGGTTCGCGATGTGGTTTTTCGCCAGCTCGTAGAGCAGGAACGCCACCCACTCCGCGTCGTCCGGCGCCTTCGCGATCGCCTCCTGCACGCGCGCCAGCTTGTCGGCCACCGTCGCGTCCTCGGTCTCCAGCGTCGCGTGCGCCCTTGCGAAGGCCGCCTCCGCTCCGTACGCCTCCGGCGCGGCCGCCGTCTCCTAGAGCACCCGCGCCGGGTCGTGGCACACGTTCAACAGGAGCGCCCACCGCCCCTGCATCAGCCGGCGCGCCTCCGGGTGCTCCGGCCACCCCTCGTAAAGCTCCAGCGCCAGCGCCGCCTGGCGCCCGCACCGCTCCCGCACCAGCGCCTCGTACTCCTCCTCGCCCATCGTCCCGCTCCAGGGGATCCGGATCGCGCGGTACTCCTCCAGCACGGCCTCGGGGGTCCGGTCCTGCCCCCGGACCCCCCCTCCAACCAACAGGACGGCGAGGGCCGCCCTCAAGAAGATCACTTCTCGTCCTCGACGGGCTTCACGTGGGCGATGCCGCCCTCGTCGCCGTCGATCGCGAAGAGAGCCTCGTCCTCCTCCAGCACGCCGTCGAACACCGTCTTGCCGTCGGCGTCCTTCACCTTGACGTGGCTGCGGCCGTCGTCGAGGGGCGTCTCCTCGACGGTGAAGCTGTGGAACAGGTGCGCCGTGCCCGCGCCGGCGAAGCCGCCGAACAGCAGCAACGCGACGGCCACGAGCAGGGCCTTCGTCTTCGTGAACGTGATGAGGTGCTTGCGCGCGTGGGCCAGCATGAGTCGTTCCTCCAGTTCGTGGACATGGGCGCCGCCGTCCCACCGGCGGTCGCGAAGCGTTTCGAGAGGGTCGCGCGTCATGCGCCACCTCCTTCGGCGAAGCGGGCCCGCAGCGCGTCGCGCGCGCGGGACAGCCTGGATTTCACGGTGCCCCGCGCCACGCCCAGCACGCGGGCCGTCTCGGCCACGTCGAGGCCCTCGAGGTAGTGCAGCGTCAGGACCTCCTGGAATCGGGCGGGGAGCGACAGGAGTAGGCGGGTCACCTGCTCTTGCGCCTCCAAAGGGGGGGTCCGGGGGCAGGCGACCTCGTCGGGGAGCGGGGCCGGGCGGCGGCGGCGCGCCCACCGGTTGGCGGCGCGCGTCGCGATGCGGTAGAGCCAGTGCCGCGCGCCGATGCCGCGCCAGCGGAACCGCCCCACCGTGCGCAGCGCGGCGAGAAAGACGTCGCTCAAGAGATCGCGCGTGGCGTCGGCGTCGCCGGTGCGGCGGTAAAGGTAGGTGCCGATCGCGTCGTAGTGGCGCCGGTAGAGCTCGGCGAACGCCTCCCGGTCGCGCCGCGCCGCGGCCACGAGCCGCGCCTCGTCCCACCCGGCATACGCCGACGAGACGGGAGCGGGCGAAGCCCGCGGAACACGCCGAGCCGCTTCCACGCCCCCTTAAAGCGGCCGGGGGGCCCGCCGGTTCCCGGAATCCGCCTTCCCCGGAGCCTGTATCCTGCGAGGTGCGAAGGGAGGCCCCCCATGCGGATCGTGGTTCTTCTGGCGGCCGGAGCGCTCGCCGCGTGCGCCAAACCGCGGGCGGAGAAGTTCGCCGACCACTTCAACGCCGTCGCGGACCTGCTCGCCCAGGCGAAGGACGTGGAGTCGGCGCGCGCCGTCCTCGACGATCTGAAGGAGCTGAAGTCGAAGGAAGCCCAGCTGCGCCTCGACCCGAAGACGATCACCGACGAACAGCAGAAGATGGTCGACGAGGCGATGGAGCGCTTCAAGAAGGAGCTGGGCCGCATCCTCCGCAACCCGGACATCTTCGACGTCCTCCGCCCGGCCCTCCCGACGGTGCCGGGAAAATGATGACGATGTACCTGGCAAGGCACTTCTCCCACACCTCACGGCAGACGGTACCGGGAAAATGATGACGAAGATGTCCTAGGGAGGGGTCACCGGGCGTGTGCCCGCGCGCCGGACGCGCGCAGTTTGTCGGTGGCCTCGTGCATCCTGGAGGGTTCGAGGAGCCTGACACTGCCGCCGGTCACGACATCCACCGCCGAGGACGCGATCCCCCTCGCGTTTCTGGTCTACGCCGAGGAGTCGGGGCGGCTCGGCCGAGTCTGGCGGGCGCGGTCCGTCCTGACGGGCCACATCGCGGAGGGTCGCACCGCGGACAAGGCCGTCGACAACCTCAAGCGCGCCATCGACGCCGCCCTCTACGCGTCCGGGCGCATGGGCCTCGCCCCCCAGGACTGGCTCGACGCGCAGCGACCCGACGACCCCGAGCACCTCGAATCCTTCGCCCGCATCGTGTCCCGCGAGACGTGCGCGAGAGAGTTCGTCCAGCTGAAGGCCGGGCGCTGTTCTGTTACGATCGCTTCCCAATCGGTAGGGGGCACTCGCAGTGGTAAGCGACGACAGCCTTAACGGCGTCGGCGCAGCGCGCCATGAACAATGGCGAGAATGAGCACACGGTCGCTCTCGATCCGGTAGACGATACGGTAGGGACGCACGAGAACCTCGCGGATCGCCTGTTCCCCTAGTTCCGGCACGACATGACCACGCTCTGCCATGTCCGCAAGCGACTCCGCCGCTTCAATGATCTCCCGAACGAAAGCCACCGAGTAGTGCTCGGAGTCCCGCGCGATGTACGCAGCGACGGCCTCGAGGTCGTCAAGGGCGGGTTCGGTCCAGGCTACTCGCCGAGCCATCGCGCCATGCGGCGGACCGCTTCTTCATGGCTCACGACGCGCCCCTGGTCGGCCGCCTCGAGGCCCTTGCGAACCTTCTGGCGTACGTAGAGGTGATACTGGATCTCCTCGAGCGAAGTGTCCTCGGGCAGGTTCTCCAGCAGTTCCCGGACCTCATCCTTCGCTGTCTTCATAGGGGCGTTCTCTGCCCCCTAGGATACCGCACGACAGGGCGCAGTGTGCGCTGGCCGCGTCACTACTTCTCGAACGGGCCGGCGATGCGTACGTCGTGCGCGTCCTCCTCGCGGTACGCGGTCAGGGCCGCCCAGGCCCGGCCCAGCACCCAGAACACGCCCGCCATCGCGATGCCCGCCGGCGCCCTGGCGACAAGCGCGATCACCGCCCCGCACGCCGCGACCGTCGTGACGTACGTCGTGCGGGCCTCGTGCTCTTCCCGGATCCGCTCACGAGCGCGCCAAGCGGGACCCTCCCGGTAGGGACGGCCGCGGTTCCACGGCGGGCGCTCGCGGATCAGCCGTCTCTCAACTCCGCGGCGCTCACCACGCTGCGAGTGCGGCATCCGCCAGAGCACCCGCCCCCCGGCGAACGGCCTGCCGTAGCGCAAGAGCCG
>ERZ869936.618-NODE-618-length-31701-cov-5.320578_pt1 | contig 31701 bp, 30 predicted proteins | sample MGYA00520876_ERZ869936 | MGnify/ENA primary metagenome ERZ869936 (study PRJEB32218, sample SAMN09650985) | biofilter metagenome | isolation source: enrty point of leading RO module | place: Saudi Arabia: Thuwal, RO plant located on Red Sea | collected 2016-02-17 ... | reverse complement strand
GGGCTGGGAGCTGCACTGCGCTGAGGCTGACCAGGTGGCGCTCTACACGGCGCTTCTTGACGCCGGCAAGGAGTGCGGCGCGGGGCCGGTCGGTAGCCGCGCGCTGATGAGCCTGCGCGTCGAGAAGGGCTACGGGTCCTGGGGCCGGGATTACAGCCCTGAATACTGGCCTCAGGAATCGGGCCTGGCGGGCCTGGTCAAAGCCGACAAGGAGTTTCTGAACAAGGACGCCTGGCTGGCAATCCGCGACAAGGCCCCGCGCGAGGTCATGTCGTACCTGGAGATCGAGGTCGCCGACGCGGACGCCTTGGGTGGAGAGCCGGTATTCCTGCCCGATGGCACGCCCGTGGGACAGGTCTCGTCCGGAGCCTACGGCTACACCGTCGGCAAGTCGCTGGCGATTGCCTATCTGAAGGCCGGTATGGCCGGTCCGGGCGACGCGGTCGATGTGGCCATCCTCGGGCGGCCGCATCGCGCACGGGTGCTGGAGAGGCCGGCCTTCGATCCCGAGGGGCAGCGGCTGCGCGCCAGGGCGCCGGTGGCGGCCGAAGAGATCCGACGTTTCGGAAGACGTAGTCCCAGCCGCCGCTTTCGCGGGCAACGAGAAGGGCGTTCGGCAGGTCGTTTTCGTCCATCTTGATTCGCAACTCGTCTACTGAGAGTGCCTTCCAACGGTCCAACAGGCGGCCACGCAGCACGTCTTCGGGCACCTCCAGAAAAACGGCGATGTCGTAGAGCGGACGCAGGTCTGACCAGGGCGACCGGTTCAGAAGCAGGTAGTTCCCCTCGACGATCAGATGCCGGACACTTTGCGGTATGATCCGCGCGGCATTCCGGCTGATTTCAAGCGTCCGGTCGAAGACGGGCACGGCGATCTCGGGCTCGGTATTGGCGCGCAGGCGCGTGAGCATGTGGCCGAAGCCCGCAACGTCGAAGGTGAACGGCGCGCCCTTGCGCGGGCGTTGGCCGCGGGCATGCAAGACGGCGTCGTCGAAATGATAGCCATCCATCGGGAAGACCGCGGCGCTTTCGGGCCGGGAGGCATTCAGCACCTCGACCAGCGCCTCGGCCGTCGTCGACTTCCCCGATCCCGGTGCGCCTGCGATGGCGGTGATGGTGCGTCCGCCCGTCGACTGTTCCAAGACAAGATCTGCCAGGTCTTGCAGGTTCGAGAATGTTGTCGTGGTCATATCGTCGTCCGTGGCCGATGCCGGGTTCTTTTGGACCGTTGCGCAGCGCCGGGCAACCGTCGTTTTTGCGGCGCGATCATGCTGCTGTATGCAGAACGATCAAATTTCGCGCATAAACACCGAAATTGACATGGAATTGTATACAGAATAAATCGAACTGGTTGGTGAAGCCGCTTAACGGTCGCCACGCAGGGAGGATTCATGGCCGCAATGCGGACGCTGTCGAAGTTCGACAAGGCGCTGATGGGACTGCGCTCGCTCGTGTTGAGCGGCGAGTACGAGACCAGCGCGCGCCTGTCCGAGGTCGCCTTGTCCGAGCGGCTGGGGATTTCGCGGACACCCTTGCGCCAGGCGATGGACCATCTGGTGGCAGAAGGCCTGCTGGAGCGGATCGAAACAGGCGGGTGCCGGGTGGCGCGACTGACGATCGAGGACATCGAGGACGCGATCGAATTGCGTGGCGTGATCGAGGGCACCGCCGCGCGCTTCGCCGCCGAGCGCGGAGCCGACGCGGGAATGCTGGCGGCTGCCGCCGATCTGCTGGATGGAATCGACAGCGCGCTGACCGACCCGGGTGGCATGGATTTCGATGCCTACGTCACGCTCAACGCGCGGTTCCACGACCTGCTGGCAGAGATGTCGGGCAGCGCGGCGGTACGCCGCGAGGTGACGCGCGTCAGCCGCCTGCCGCTGGCCTCGCCCTCGGCCTTTCTGATCGAGCAGGAACTGATCCCGGATTTCCAGGCGTCGCTGACGCTGGCCCAGTCGCAGCATCGCGCCATCCTGGACGCGATCATCCGTCGCGAAGGCGCGCGCGCCGAGGGGCTTGCCCGCGAACATGCACGGCTGGCACGGCGCAATCTGGAACACGTCATGAAAGAAAGATCGAGCTTCGAGGGTCTTTTGCCCGGGCTCGCACTGGTCGAAACCGATTGATCCCGAGGAGGAACGAGGATGCCGAGCCTGACGGACGTGATGGCGAAACACAAGAACCCGGTCGAGATGCTGAGGAATTCCAAGATCGGGATGTACGTCTATCCGGTCGTGACGCCGGAATTCGAGAACTGGCGGCGCGAACAGGAAGCCTGGCGGCAAACCGCAGTGCTGTTCGATCAGTCGCATCACATGGATGAGTTGATCGTCGAGGGGCCGCAGGCGACCGAGTTTCTGTCGCACCACGGAATTAACAGCTTTGCGAATTTCGACACCAACCGGGCAAAGCACTTCGTTCCCGTCACGCCGAACGGACACGTGATCGGCGACCATATCATCTTCCGCGAGCGCGAGGACAAGTACATCCTGGTCGGTCGCGCACCGACCTCGAACTGGCTGATGTTCGCCGCCGCCTGGGGCAAGTGGAACGTGCGCCTGCGCTACGACCCCCGTTCGCCGTCGCGGCCCGAGGGCGAACGCGTGCTGCGGGAACACTACCGCTTTCAGATCCAGGGTCCGGACGCGCCCAAGGTCTTCGAGAAGATGAACAGTGGGCCGATCCCGGACATCCCGTTCTTTCACGTCGACTGGATCAATATCGGGTCCAAGAAGGTGCAGGCGCTGCGGCACGGCATGTCGGGTGCGCCGGGGCTGGAAGTCTGGGGTCCCTACAAGGACAAGGACTATATCCACTCGACCATTCTTCAGGCCGCCAAGGATGCGGGCGTGCGCCTCGTCCAGTGTGGTAGCCGGGCCTATTCGACCAACACGCTTGAATCGGGTTGGATCCCCTCACCGCTGCCGGGAATCTACACGGGCGACGGGATGCTCAAGGATTACCGCGACTGGCTGGGCGCGGACATGTACGAGGCGGCGGGCGCAATCGGCGGCAGCTTTGTCTCGGACAATATCGAGGATTACTACGTCAATCCGTTCGAACTGGGCTATGGCTTCTACATCGGTTGGAAAAAGGACGACTTTATCGGCAAGGACGCACTGGCCGAAATGAAGGACGCACCGTCGAACCGCAAGAAGGTCACCTTCGAGTGGAACAAGGACGACGTGCTGAAGGTCATCGCGTCCGCCTTCGAGGACGGCGTCCCTTACAAATGGATCGACTTCCCTCAACCGAACTACGCGTCGTCAAGCGCCGACATGGTGATGGATGGCGACAAGATGGTCGGCATGTCGATGTTCAATGGATACAGTTACAACGAACGGTGCATGTTGTCGCTGGGCGTGGTCGCGCAAAGCGTTCAGGAAGGCGATGTACTGACGCTGCGCTGGGGAGAGCCGGACGATACCGAGAAGACGTCGGCCGAGAAACACAAGCAGGCCGAGATCCGGGTGCGGGTGTCGCCGACACCTTACGCGCGCGAGGTGCGCGAAGGAGGGTATGCCGAGGGTAGCTGGAGGACCAAGTCGTGATCTCGGCATTCTCGGGATGATTGACTTGCGCAACTAAATCCGGGACCCTGCTGCCCAAGCGACGTGGCAGGGTCGAATGCGTTGGACGGCACGTCTGTCCGCAAGATATCGTTAATTCAAGGCCCGTACGGACACGCAAGAAACCGTACCAGCCGCAAAAAACCGGGAGGATACAATGAAACTGCAAAGCATAGTCATGGCTGCGGCCATTGCCGTCGGCGGTGCCACGGCCCAGGCGCAGGAGTTGAAATTCGCCAACTTCACACCGCCGTTTCACACCGTGAACGCAAGCGTCATCGAAAAACTCAACGCCGATCTGTCCGAGGCCACCGGCGGCGCCGTGACGGTGCGCGGCTACCACGGCGGCGAGTTGGGCGCGGGGCCGGTCGAGCAATACGTGCGCGCCGTGCAGGGCGTGGCCGACATCACCTGGGGCCTGCCCGGCTATACGTCGTCGCAGTTCCAGAAAACGATGATCGTCGAGCTTCCGGGCGTCGTGCCCGAGGGCAAGTGCGGATGTGACGCGCTTTGGGATGCGATGGACGAGATCGGGGGCGAGTTCCCGGGGACCATACCGGTCGGGCTTTGGACGTCGGAACCCAACGTCATGATCATGCGCGAGAAGGTCGTTCGCACCCCCGCTGACCTGCAGGGGCTCAAGATCCGTGTTGCCGGCGCGACCGCCGCCGAAGTGGCGACCGCGCTGGGCGCGACGCCGGTTCAGATGCCGATCAATCAGGTCTACAACGCCCTTGAGACCGGTCTGATCGATGGGGTCTTCACGGGTTCGTCGACGCTGGATGACTTCAAGCTGGACGAAGTCGCCAACAGCTTCACCATCGGTGCGCCGCTGGGCCGCCTGTCGTTCTTCGCTGTGATGGGGCAGGGCAGCTACGACCAACTGTCCGACGAGGCCAAGGCCGCGGTCGATGCGGCCATCGGGCGCGAGGTGTCGAGAAGCGCCGAAACCGCCTGGAACGCGACCGGCGAAGCAGGGGTCGCGCGGGCACGGCAGGACGCAAAGAACACCTTCGTCGACCTCACACCCGAAGAAGCGGCAGCGTTCGCCGAATTGGTCATGCCGGTGACCGAGGCGTATGTCGCTCAGGTCGGCGGTGAGGCCACCCGCGCCGCGATGCAGAAATAAGCGCTTGCTCACGATAAGAATGTGGGCGGACAGGCTGATCGGCCTGTCCGCGACGATCGGCGCCCTTGGCCTTCTGGTCGAGGTCATCATCATTCTGATCGACGTCGTCGGCCGCGCGATGGGCAGCCCGCTCTACGGGAGCCAGGATCTGATCACGATGACGATGGTAATCCTCGTCTTCGGGGCGATGGCGCTCTGCGATCGGAATGGCGGGCATATCGCGGTGGACATCTTCGAGCGCTATTATCCCGCTGCGTTGAACCGCCTGATCGACATCGTGGCGGCGCTTGCCGGAGCGGTGATCTTTTTCGGCCTGGCCTGGGCGGTCTCGGGCGTCGTGATGCTGAACCTGCGCTTCGGGATCAGTTCCAAGACCAATCTTCTGGGCCTGCCGATCGACTGGTTCCGCTGGGCGCTTGTGGCCTTTGCGATCATGACCGCAATGGGCATGCTATTGCGCGCCGTGGAATTGATTGTCTCGAGACGCGACATCCGGAAGGAACCCGTCTGATCATGTCCGGAACCGCCATCGGCCTAGCCGGCATCGTCGCGCTCTTCATTCTTCTGGTCCTGCGAATTCCGGTCGCCTTCGCGATGTTCATCGTCGGCTTCTTCGGCATCGCCGCGCTGAACGGCACCAACGCCGCGATCAGCCTTCTGGCCTCGGAATCGTTCACGCTGGCGTCGTCGCCGGAACTGGTGGTCATCCCGCTCTTCATCCTGATGGGCAATGTCGCCTCGGCCACGGGGATGAGCAGACAGCTTTACGACGCAGCCTATGCGGTGATCGGATCGCTGAAGGGCGGGCTGGCGTCCGCAACGGTCATCGGCTGCGGCGGTTTCGCGGCGTTGTCGGGGTCGTCGGTGGCTTCAGCCCTGACCATGGGCAAGGTGGCCCTCGCCCAGATGGACCGGTTCGACTACAACCCGCGCCTGTCCACAGGCGTGGTCGCGGCGGGGGGCACCCTGGGTATCCTGATCCCGCCATCCACGGGTTTCGTGATTTATGCGATCCTGACCGAGCAATCCATCGGGCGGCTGTTCCTGGCCGGCGTCTTTCCCGGCATCCTCTTGCTCGGATTGTTCGTGCTGGCTGTGACCTTGCTCTGCTGGCTGAAGCCGGAATACGGCCCGGCGGGACCCAGGACATCGCTGAGCCAGAAGCTGGCAGCGCTGGCGGGTGCGGGACCGATCGTGGGCGTGATCGTCCTGACCATCGGCGGCATCTACGGCGGTCTGTTCTCTCCGGTCGAAGCGGCGGCGGTCGGCGCAGGCGCCGTGATCGTGATCGGCACGCTGATGCGCACGCTGACGCTGAAGGCGCTTTGGGTCTCGGCCAAGGATTCGGTGGTGACGACGGCGACCGTCATGCTGATCCTGATCGCCGCACACATGATCAACCCGTTCATGGCGCTCAGCCACATTCCTTCGCTCGTGGGCGAGTTCATCACCGCAACGAACCTGACGGCCACCGGTGTGCTGGTGCTGATCCTGGTGATCTACATCGTCCTGGGATGCTTTCTGGAAGGCTTCGCCATTGTGGTCCTGACGCTTCCGATCTTTTTTCCGATCATCCTGGACTTGGGCATCGACCCGATCTGGTTCGGGGTTCTGGTTGTGCTGGCGCTGGAAATGGGGCTGATCTCGCCGCCCGTCGGGCTGAACGTGTTCATCGTCAAGTCGGTCGCGCCACAGGTGCCCCTGGGCGAGATTTTTCGGGGCGTCGTGCCGTTCTGGCTGATGATGATCGTGACCCTGGCGATCCTGATCGCGTTTCCTCAGATCGCGCTTTACCTGCCGAACACGATGATCAACTGACGCGCCCTGCGTCAAAGCTGGGTCAGCCGGTGCTCGCGCAGCAGTCCAATCAGCATTTCCTTGGCATTCTCGCGATGCGCCCTGTGAATGCTTTGCGCCTTGTAGGCTCCACCCGCGCGGATTGCGGCCAGGACGGCGCGGTGATCGTCGTTGGATTTCTGGGGCAGGGGACGAAGATAGAGCGTCAGGGCGCGGGCGCGGCGCACCTGATCCCACATCATGCCGACGATCGACTGGATACGGCTGTTGTTCCCAAGGCGAACCAATTCGCTGTGAAACCTGTCGTCGGCTTCGGCCCAGGCTGCGCGGTCGCCCCGTGCCAGCGCGGCGTCCATCGCGTCGATGGCGTCGGCCATCTCCTTCAGTTCGGCGTCGGAATGCCCCGCGGCGGCGGCGCGCATGGCGGCGTGGCTCTCCAATTCGGTAAGCACGTCATAGATCTCTGCCATGTCCTCGGCCGAGACGGCAAGGATGCGGACACCGCGCCGAGGGCGAACCGACACAAGGCCCTGCGCCTCGAGCAGAAGCGCGGCTTCGCGCACGGGGGTACGCGACATCCCGAAGCGCGCGGCCAGTTCCGTCTCCAGATGGTCCGAGCCAGCCGCCAGCTCGCCCGAAAAGATCATCCGCCGCATCTGATCGGCGGCGCGTCTGGTCGAGGTTTGCACTGCGGTCATTGGCTGTCCTCCAACAGGATCTTGCGGCGCTCGGCGGCCGATCTGTAGATGGCCTCCTCGATGGCGATCACCGTCAGATAATCGGCCGCCTCGTTCTCGAGCGCCAGGCCGTCCAGAATGCCTTCGACGACGTGGCACTGAAGCGCATGAACGCAGTCGCCGCCAAATCCCGGCCTGTCGTCCGGAGGAAGGATCGTCCTGACACGTGCCTCGCCGAACCGGCGAAGATGCAATGCGCCGTCGCCTGTCAGCGTCAGAGTGCCCTCGGTGCCTTCGAACAAGGCCTCGCCCATCGTGCGGCGGAGGTTCTCGGCGGCGTGGTCGAGGTGACGATTGCCATCGAACAGCGCCCTCACCTCATTCGAATGATCGAACAGGATATGCCCTGCGTCCTCACCGGCTATGGCGGGGTTGAGCCTGCGCAGATCCGCATAGACGCCGGTCGGGTCACCCAGGAGAAACCGGAAGGTGTCGATCCAGTGCACCGCGGTCTCGCGCACCAGAAAGCGCTCCATTGTCTGAAAGTAGGGCTGGCGATCCAGATAGGCCTTCGGTCCCTGACCGTCGCCGGGGCGCAGGCGGAAGGTGGCCTGATGCACCTGACCGATCAGACCGTCGGACATCGCGCGGCTGGTGGCGCGATACCAGGGCTGGAACCGAAAATTCTCGTGCACGACAAGCGTTGCGCCGGCCAGTTCGGCCTCCGCGGTGATCGCGCGAGCCTCGGCCAGGTCGCGGCAGAACGGCTTTTGACAGATCAGGTGGCGTATGCCGGCGGCCAGCGCCGTGCGGATCACCCCGGCCTGTGTAGTGGGCGGCACGATGACGTCCAGAAGGTCGGGTCGCGTCTTTTCGATCATGCGCGTGACTTCGTCGAAGGCCGGAAAGCCGGTCGCGGCGGCGCGCGCCGGATCGATGTCGCAGACGCCCACGACCTCGGCGCGCGGCATCCTGTTCCAACTATCGTAGTGGAACTGGCTGAAATACCCCGCGCCGACGCCCGCGATCCGCAATTCGGGGCTCATGCCGATGTCCAAAGCGCCTCGGACACGGCTTCGGCGGCCTCGTCGGTCGCCGAGGTACCGCCCAGATCGCGGGTCAGCCGGCCGCCGTTCGCGATGACCGAATCCACTGCCTCGGACAAGCGGCGCGCGTCCCAAACCATTTCGGGCAACCCGTGCCTGTGTCCCAGCCAGTCCAGCATCATCGCCGCGGACAGGATCATCGCGAAGGGATTGGCGACACCGCGGCCCGCGATATCTGGCGCCGAGCCGTGGCATGGCTGGAAAACGGCGTGATCGTCGCCGATATCGGCCGAGGGCGCCAGACCAAGTCCGCCCATCAGACCGGCACCCAGATCTGACAGGATGTCGCCGAACATGTTCTCGGTCACCATCACATCGAAGGCCCACGGTTTCTCGACCATCCAGAGCGCCGTTGCATCGACATAAGCGTGATCCGCAGTCAGGTCGGGGTGCCGCCCTGCTTCTTCATCGAAGATGTCCCGAAAGAAGGCGAAGGCGCGGAACACGTTCGCCTTGTCGACGCAGGTCACGCGGCCCTTGCCGACCCCTGCGGCCTTGCGTTGCGCTGCCAGGTCAAACGCGAAGCGGAACAGCTTTTCCGATGTCTGTCGCGTTATCTTCAAGGTTTCATAGGCGGCGTCCCGGGTCACTTCGCCCTTGGCTCGGGTGTGAAACAGCCCCTCGGTGCTTTCCCGGATCAGGACGAAGTCCACCGATTGCCCATTCTTCAACGCCAGCGGTGTCGGCTGCCCGGGCCGAATGGTGACGGGGCGCACACCGGCGAAAAGGTCGAGCTCGAAACGCAAGTCGATCTGGGGCGAAATCTCGGTGCCGTCTGGATAGCGCACGCTGGGCAGTCCCATCGCCGAGAGCAAAATCGCATCGGCCTCGCGCGCCCGGTCGAGCGATCTGGCGGGCAGGGCATTTCCCGTTTCCAGATAGGTTCCAGCCCCGGCGGGCAGGTCCGTGAATACAAGGCGATAGCCGTCGGCCGCGTCCGATATTCGGTTCAGAATACCAAGCGTCGGCGCCATGATCTCGGGCCCGATCCCGTCGCCCGAGAAGACCGCGATATCGAATTCCCTGCTCACACTATGTCTCCTGACCGTGTTCACTCGGCAGGAACTAACGCATACATTAATGAATGCAGCAAGCCGGTCGCGATGATTTGCAGGTGACAAGGGCCGCCGAAGTGCATTGGATGACGTCGACGGGGAATTCAGGCAGGAGGCAGCGGGCATGAGCGAATGGCACGTCTACGCGATCAGGTATGCCGATCGCGCGGCCCGGCGGCGCGCCGAAAGCTTCATTTTCGACGACAATCACGACCAGCCGCATCCGATGGATTACTTCATCTGGCTTCTGCGCCAAGGCGATCGCTCCATCCTCGTCGACACCGGGTATGACACGGAGGAAGGCCGCCGTCGCGAACGTCCGGTATTGATGGATCCCAAGGCGGCCCTGGCGCCTTTCGGACTGACGCCGGACGACATCGACCAGATCATCGTCACGCATCTGCACTACGACCATGCCGGCGGTCTGCACCTGTTCCCGAATGCGACGCTGCACCTTCAGACCGCCGAGATGGCCTATGCAACCGGACCCTGCATGTGTCACGACACCCTGAGGTTCCCGTTTTCTGCCGAGCATGTCTGCGAGGCGGTGCGCCGTGTCTATGCGGGTCGCGTGGTTTTCTACGAGGGCGATGGCCAGGTGGACGACGGCGTGACGGTGCATTGCATAGGGGGTCATTCGCGCGGCCTTCAGGCAGTCCGAGTACGCACATCGGCTGGCTGGCTGGTGCTGGCCTCGGACGCGAGCCACTACTACGAGAATATCTGGAGCCGAAAGCCGTTTCCCATTGTCGTCGATCTTGAGGACATGTTGCGCGGCTTCGATACGTTGGAGAGCCTGGCGTCACGACGCGAGTTGGTCGTACCCGGACACGATCCGATCGTGCGCCGGATTTTCCCTCAAGACCTGGCGGATCACATCACCCGACTGGATCGCGGCCCCACGGGTGCGGTTCCGCTCTAGACGTCGACCTCGATGGCGACGCCCGTTTCGATGGCGCGTTTCACGACCGTCGCGGCGACAGCAAGATCCTGAAGACCGACGCCGGTGCCGTCGAACAAGGTGATCTCGTTCGACGCCCGCCGTCCTGGATGGGTGCCGTTGATGACCGCTCCGATCGCAATGATCGCGTCGTCCGAGACCAGGCCATCGGCCACGGCGTGCTGTGCCTCGCCGATCGTGACTGACTGCGCGACTTCGTCGGCGAACACGGTCGCCCGCGCCAGAAGCGCGGCCTCGACCTCCTGCTTGCCCTTGGTGTCGGTGCCCATGCACGCCAAATGGGTGCCGGGCGAGACATGATCGACCATGAGCGTGGGCGCGAAGGAAGACGTGATCGTAACGATCACATCCGCCTCACGCATTCCTTCCAGCGGCACGGACTCGAACGGCAAACCGGCTTCGGCTGCAATCTTTTCGATGTTGGGCAACATCTCGGGGTGGTAGTTCCAGCCGATGACCTTTTCGAAGTCACGCTGTTCCAACGCTGCGCGCAACTGAAACGCGGCCTGATGACCTGCACCGACAATGCCCAGAACCTTCGCGTCTTTCCGTGCCAGATGCGCGATTGAAACCGACGACGCCGCAGCGGTCCTCAGCGCCGTCAGCAGGTTGCCGCTCACCATCGCATGCACCCGGCCGGTATCCGCGTCGAACAGGAACACCGTCGACTGGTGATTGATGATCCCGTGGTCCGCTAGATTGTGTGGCCAGTAGCCCCCGGCCTTCAAACCAAGAACCGGACCCGACCGGTCGAAACCGCCCTTGAAGCCGTAAAGCGCATCGGCATGGCCAATCGCCTCGCGCACGACGGGAAAGTTGTAGGCATCGTCGGAGGCCATTGCGCCGAACACGTTCTCGACAGCGCTGAAGGCCGCCTCGCGCGTCATCAGGTCCGCGATCTCGCGTTCCGGGACAATCCACATGAGGCTTTCCTTATGGAAGATAATGGGTGCACGAGGGGCTGAGCCCCCCGCATCGGTCGCCGCCGAACACGGCGACCCTCAGTAGGCCTTGCCGCGAGCGCTGACAGGCCAGACCACCTCGACCTTGCCGTTCCGTACGCCCACATACCAATCGTGCACATTGCAGGTCGGATCACAGTGCCCCGGAACGAGTCTGAGTTTGTCACCGACCTTCAGCACGCCTTGCTTGTCCTCGATCACGCCGTGCTCGTCCGAACACTTGACGTACGTGACGTCGTCGCGCCCGAAGACGACGGGAAGGCCGGAGTCGACGGATTGCGCCTTCAGTCCCGCATCCACGATGGCCTTGTCGGCCTTGGCGTGGCTCATCACGCTGGTCAGGATGAACAGCGCATTTTCCCACTCGCCTCGGTCGATCCGGTTGCCGTTCTTGTCCAGGATGCGGCCATAGTCGGCGTCCATGAAGGCATAGGAGCCGCACTGAAGCTCGTTGTAGACGCCCGAGTTCGACTCGAAGTAGTAGGATCCGGTGCCGCCGCCCGAGACCAGGTCCGGCTCAAGCCCCGCAGCCTTCAGCGCATCGACCGCCTCGGACACCATCGCGATGGCGGCGTCGAGCTTTTCCTTGCGTGCCTCATAGCTGTCGAGGTGCTGCATCGCGCCCTGATATGCCTGGATGCCGCTGAATTTCAGTCCCTGCGCCGCATCAATGGCTTCGGCGATCTCCACCACCTTGTCGGCGCCGATCACACCGCAGCGGCCCGCGCCCACGTCCATCTCGATGAAGCACTCTATGGTGGTCCCGTGCCGCACCGCCGCCTCGGACAACTCTGCAACATTGTCGATATCGTCGACGCAGACGATGGTCCGCGCGCCCAGCTTCGGAAGACGCGCCAACCGGTCGATCTTTGCCGGATCGCGAACCTGGTTCGAAACCAGTATGTCCTTGATGCCGCCACGGGCGAAGACCTCGGCCTCGCTGACCTTCTGACAGCAGACGCCGACTGCGCCGCCCAAATTTTCCTGAAGCTTCGCCACATCAACGGACTTGTGCATCTTGCCGTGGACCCGGTGGCGCATACCATGCGCCCGGGCATAGTCTCCCATCTTCCTGACGTTCCGTTCCAGTGCGTCCAGATCCAGGATCAGGCAGGGCGGCTGGAGATCGGCCTCGTCCATGCCGGGCTTGGCGGGGATGTCGTAGCCGACTTCGTACTCGTCGAGCATGGTCATGTCCTTCATGGGGTCTCTCCTCAATTGATGAGCCAGGGCAGCTTGTCCAGATCGACATTGCCCCCGGTGATCACGACACCGACCCGCTTGCCCGCGAATCGATCCTTGTTCTTCAGGATGATGGCGAGCGGGACGGCGCACGAGGGCTCCATCACCACCCGCAGGTATTTCCACGTGATCTTCATCGCCTCGACGATCTCGTCCTCGGACGCCGTCATGATCTCTGTCACGTGGTTCGATACGAAATGCCAGGTCAGGTCCTTCAGCGGAACCTTCAAGCCGTCGGCAATGGTCTCGGGCGCGTCGTCGGCGATGATGTGTCCGGCCTTGAACGACCGATAGGCATCGTCCGCCTGTTCTGGTTCCGCTGCGATGATCTGCACCTCCGGTGCCAGCGTCGCCAGCGTCAGACAAGTGCCCGAAATCATGCCGCCGCCGCCGATCGGGGCCACGACCATGTCCAGACCGTCGGTCTGTTCCATCGTCTCTTTGGAGCACGTGCCCTGGCCGGCAATGACCCTTGGATCGTTGTAGGGATGCACGAAGTTGCCGCCCGTCTTTTCCTGAACCTCGGCGAAGACGGCCTCCCGCGACGAGGTCGACGGCTCGCATTCCGTGATCGTGCCGCCGTAGCGGCGCACCGCGTCTTTCTTCGCCTGGGGCGCAGTGCGCGGCATCACCACGTTGCAGGGGATGCCGCGGCGGCCAGCGGCGTAGGACAGGCAAAGCGCGTGGTTGCCGCTGGAATGCGTGCAGACGCCTTTCCCTGCCATCGCGTCATCAAGGCCGAAGACGGCATTCGACGCGCCGCGCACCTTGAAGGCGCCGGGTTCCTGAAAGTTTTCGCACTTGAAGAACAGCGTCGCACCCGACAGATCATTCAAGTGATCCGAGGTCAGGATCGGCGTGCGCCGGATATGCGGCCTGATACGCTCGTGCGCCGCCAGCATGTCCTCGTAGGTGGGGATCTCCATTTCGGTCACGTCCTTCATCACGCGGCCTCCCTCTTCGCGAGCGCGGGTTTCACGCGGTAGACCTCCTGCGCCGCGGCCACGCCCGAGCCCAATTGCACCGGCAGGCCCAGATCGACCATCACCATCTCGGCCGTCGCGATGCCCGAAAGCGTCATGACGTCGGTCAGGCTGCCCAGGTGGCCGATCCGGAAAACCTTGCCCGCGACGTCGCCCAGGCCGGTGCCGAAGGCGACGCCGTAGACCTTCGCGGCATGCGCCACAATGTCGGATGCGTCGAACCCATCGGGTGTACGGATCGCGGTCACCGTATCCGAATAGAGATCCGGCGATGCGGCGCAGAGCTTCATGTCCCACGCCGCGACCGCATGACGGACGCCCTCGGCGATGCGGTGATGACGGGCAAAGACATTCTCCAGTCCCTCGGACAAAAGCATTCCGCACGCCTCGTTCAGGCCGTTCAACAGGCCGACGACCGGGGTATAGGGATAGGCATTGGCCGCATAGCCCTTGGCCATGTCGCGGATGTCGAAGAAGGTGCGGGGCAGGGACGCGTTTTCTGCGACTGCGATGGCCCGGCGGCTGACGCCGACGATGGCCAGGCCGGCTGGAAGCATGAAGCCCTTTTGCGAACCGGTCACGGCGACGTCGACCCTCCAGTCGTCGAAGCGGAAGTCCATCGACCCGATGGAACTGACTCCATCGACGAACAGCATTGCAGGATGGCCAGCGGCGTCCATGGCCCGCCGGACCGCCGCAATGTCCGAACGCACGCCGGTCGCGGTCTCGTTGTGCGTCGCAAGTACCGCCTTGATCGAGTGGCCGGTGTCAGCCGTCAGGATCTCCTCATAGCGGGCGGCGGGAATACCCTCGCCCCAAGGCACCTCGACGATCTCTACGTCAAGGCCGAAGCGCTGGCACATGTCGATCCACTTGTGGCTGAACATCCCGTTCCGGGCAGCCAGCACCTTGTCGCCGGCCGACAATGTGTTGGCGATTGCTGTTTCCCAACCTCCGGTGCCGGTTGAAGGGAAGATGAAGATCTCGGCTTCGGTCGATTTCATCACCTTCCGAACGCCATCCCGGGCAGGGTGCAGGATCTCGGCGAACAGCGATGAGCGATGGTCGATCGTCGGCATGTCGCAGGCCTTGCGCAGTCGTTCGGGAATATTCGTCGGGCCCGGAATGAAGACGGGATTCTGTAACGACATGGGCATCCTCCTGGCGCTGTGGGGACGGTCATAACGCCCCTGGTCCGTCGGGGAAACTTTTTTGAAATCGTTTTTCAGAACTTTGTGGTGCGAATTAATCTTGTGTTGTCAGATGCTTGAATTTTTCATAAGATGAAATAGAATTTCGGAAAGAAATCAGATGAACGAAAATGCCCCGCGCCGCGGCCGTGGCCGCCCACGAGACTGGCACGACAAGACCGAACAGAACACGATCAAGTCGCTGGATCGCGCCATGCAGGTCTTCGAGCATCTTTCGACCACCTCGGGCGAAACCCTTTCGGAGATCGCCGCCGACCTCGGCCAGTCGCCAGCCACGGTCTACCGAATACTTGTCACCCTGGAGGGGAGGGGACTGGTCGAATTCGACCCCATCGAACAGGTCTGGCATATCGGTGCCCGCGCCTTCGTCGTCGGCGCGCGATTTCTGAGACGCACAAGTCTGGTAGAGCGCGCCCGGCCAATTCTGCGGACACTGATGGAAGACACCGGCGAGACTGCGAACCTTGGCATTGCACGGGGCACGTCCGTTCTGTTCGTCAGTCAGGCCGAAACGCACGAAACGATCCGAGCCTTTTTTCCGCCCGGCACGCTGTCCCCGCTTCACGCTTCGGGGATCGGCAAGGCGCTTCTTGCTCAGATGGACCCCGAGGCGCTGAAGAAATTTCTGTCGCGCGGGCATCTGGAACGTTTCACGCCGCGCACGATCTGTGATCGGAGCGAACTGACGAACGAGCTTGGCGCGATCCGGCAACGCGGTTACGCGATCGACGACGAAGAAAAGAATTTGGGCATGCGGTGCGTCGCGGCTGCTGTGTTCGACATCAACGGAGAAGCGGTGGCAGGTCTGTCCGTATCGGGTCCGACAAGCCGCATGGACCGTGACCGGATCTCGGCATGCAGTGCCGCTGTGACGGCCGCGGCGAACTGGCTGTCTGCGGCGATGGGCGCTGCATAAGGCTGCACCGAAAGCGTACGGTCAGCAATTTGATCAGGCTTGCACCAAGGGAAGCTGCAACCTCTCTGCCATCTTAGGCAATCTCGGCGTCCGGACGAACCGCGTCGAAAGGCGTGTGCGCCTCAGTTCCCCGAGGCCGCCGGAAAGAGCGGTGCGTGGCGATTGACGTCCTTGTACAGCAGGTAGCGGAATGGCCCCGGCCCCCCCGCGTAGCAGGCCTGCGGACAAAACGCGCGCAGCCACATGAAATCGCCCGCCTCGACTTCGACCCAGTCGGTATTCAGTCGATAGACCGCCTTGCCCTCCAGGACGTAAAGCCCGTGCTCCATCACATGGGTTTCCGCGAAAGGGATCACGGCGCCGGGCTGGAAGGTCACGATGTTCACGTGCATGTCATGGCGCATGTCCTCGGGATCGACAAAGCGCGTCGTGGCCCAGCGGCCCTCGGTCCCGGGCATCGGGTTCGCTGCGACGTCTGTCTCGTTGGTGACGAAGGCCTCCGGCGCCTCGATTCCGTCGACGTGCTGGTAGGCCTTGCGGATCCAGTGGAAGGTGATCGACGCATCGCCCTCGTTCTTCAGCGTCCAGCTCGCGCCCGCCGGAAGGTAGGCGTACCCACCGGCATCCATTCCATGCGCCACGCCGTCGATCCGCAATGTGCAGGACCCTTCGACCACGAACAGCACCGCTTCGGCTCGGGGGTTGGTCTCGGGCCGGTCCGAGCCTCCGCCTGGCGCGACTTCGACGATGTATTGCGAGAAGGTCTCCGCGAACCCGCTGAGCGGACGCGCGATGATCCAGACCCGCGTCTCCTGCCAGAAGGGCAGATAGCTTGTCACGATGTCGCGCATCGTGCCCTTGGGGATCACGGCATAGGCCTCTGTGAACGCGGCCCGATCGGTCAAAAGCTGGTCCTGACCCGGGTGCCCGCCCCTGGGCGCAAAATACTTCGGAGTCATCGGGTCCTCTGTCTTGCCGCTTTGTCGCAAGTATGGCGGCCCCGGCAAACCGGCGCCACCGCTTTTCGAGGGCACGCTCCGGCGTCAGGCGTTCCAGATCACCTTGCCGACATCCGACACGTCGTAGCCGGCATCCGCGCGGGCGCGTTGCAGAAAGGCGGTGCTACGGAAAAACTCGAACAGGGCTTGCAGCGGCGGATCGAACCAGGCCTTCCGGTCGACGAGGATGTCGAAGCGTTCGTCCATGAGCGGCCTGAACTCCAGGCCGTAGTCCTGCGCTACCGATGCCAGTCCGAAGGCCGCGTCCGCTTCGCCGCGGCGCACGCTTTGGACGGCATCGTCTTCGGTGCGTGCGATCTCGGTGAACTCGACCTGCGAAAGATCGAGGCCCTGCTGTGCGGCCAGGCTCTCGAACAGGCGCGCGCTACCCGAGGCGCCTTGACGGGGGACGACGCGGCGGCCCGCAAGATCGGACATGCTGTCGATGCCGGAAGCCCCCGGCCGGATGACAAGGCCGCGTTTGCGTCTGGCGAACGCCACCAGAACGGCGTTCTGTCTGCCTGCCGCTTCGGCTGCCGCCGTCACGTTCCAGCCGGACGTCGCGGCATCGAAGACATGAAGTCCTGTCGCCACCCCCGCACCCTCGGCAAACCGCGACAGACCGTCGAGTGACCCGTCAAAGAAGGTGGCAAGCCCACAGCCGGAGTGCCGGATGGCCCAGTCCAGAAGCGGGTCGTGACTGCCGAGGAATATGGCCGGACGTGCCGCTTCGGCAGTCGCCCCGCCCGATTTCGCATCGGCTATCCAGGCGCGAATCTCGGCGGCCGGGAACAGAAGCTTGCCGGTTGCGCGCGAACACGGCACCTCGCCCGACGCGGCAAGGTCATAGACCTTGCGCTCCTTTATGCGCAACAGATCGGCCAATTCGCGCACAGTCAGGTACTCGTGCTGTGAGATCTCGGATTCCGGCATGATGCTCCGTTCGACACTTGTCCCGTCTGCCGGGCGCGGATGCACCCTACCAGCATGACCGGCCCGGGGAAAAGATCGCTCGCCCAATGGGCTGTGGTTTGACATTGCCGGCACCAGCGCGTCATCTGACGGCAACAGGCTGGCACAATCGGGGACAGGTCGCATGAAACGCTCGCGCATCAATGAGATCATAGCCGAGGCGGACGCGATGATCCGCCGCCACGGCTTCACGCTTCCGCCTTTCGCCTATTGGACGCCGGAAGAGTTCGGGGCGCGTAAGGCCGAAGCGCGCCATGTCATCGACGCCCGCTGCGGCTGGGACATCACCGACTACGGCGCGGGCCGCTATGACGAGATGGGCCTGTTCCTGTTCACGCTGCGAAACGGGCTCTTGTCCGATCTGACGGCGGGGCGGGGCATGTGCTATGCCGAAAAACTCCTGATCTCCAAACAGGATCAACTCAGCCCGATGCATACACACATCATCAAGGCAGAGGACATCATCAACCGGGGCGGCGCCGATCTGGTGGTGGAACTCTATGGCTCCGACGACGAAGGAACCTTTGCCGAGGATCGCGGCGGCCGGGTCTGGTGCGACGGGATCGCGGTCGATTATGCGCCGGGGCAGAAATTGCGCCTGAAACCCGGCGAAAGCGTCACGCTCCGCCCCGGCGACTGGCATGCGTTCTGGGGGGAAGGCGGCGACGTTCTGATCGGTGAGGTCTCGACCGTCAACGACGACGAGACCGACAATATCTTTCGCGAGCCGATCGGGCGGTTTTCGACGATCGAGGAGGACGAGGCTCCCACGCATCTTCTGGTCAGCGACTATCGCGCCTGGCTGGGCTGACGACGTCAGATCTCGACGACCTGCGCCTTGTAGTCCGGTGACAGCCTGATCATGGCGGGGCGCGTCCCCGGTTTCAGGTATCCCGCGCCCTCGGGCGCGCCTGCCAGGTCGGCGGGGACCGACGTGGCGGACCGAAGTGCGGCCTCGAGGGGTACCCCGACCGCTTCGACCAGAACGCGGACCGCGCTTCCAAGGTCCAGATCCGCGCCCGCCAAAGTGCCATCCTCCAACGTCAGGCGGCCATCGCATCGCTTGACGACGCGCCCATTCAGCCGGAACGACTCGATATCGCTGCCCGCGGGTGCCATCGCATCGGAGACAAGGAAGATCCGGCCGGGTCCGGTCTTGGCCACCCACGCCGCGCGCATGACGGCGGGATGGACATGAATGCCGTCGGCGATCAGACCCGCCGACAGGCTGCCGGACGTCAGCGCTGCGCCGACAAGACCCGGTTCACGATTGCCGAGCTGGCTCATGGCATTGAACAGATGCGTGACCACCCGGGCGCCCGCCCCCGCATAGCCCATGCAGGTGTCGAAATCCGCGTCGCTGTGGCCAAGCGCGACGATGGCTCCGGCGTCGGCCAGCGCAGACACCTGGTCCGGCGTTGCATTCTCCGGCGCGACGGTCACCTTGAAGACCGGCAGGGATTGTGCCGCGTCGATCAAGACCGACAGGTCTTCGGCGGTCATCGGGCGGATCAGGGCGGGGTCGTGCGCGCCCTTTCGCGCCACCGAAAGATGCGGGCCTTCGAGATGCAGGCCGAGGATACCCCCGACCTTCGCCTCGACGGCCGATTTCGCGGCGTCGATGGCGGCACGCGACTGCTTCGGCGTATCTGTGATCAGCGTCGGCAGGATCAACGTCGCACCCAGGCGGCGATGCGCCGCCGCCATGCGCCGCAGCGTGTCCATCGTGGGCGCGTCGTTCAGCATGATCCCGTCGCCGCCATTGACCTGCAGGTCCACGAATCCCGGCGCCAGGATGTCGTCCCCAAGGTCCAGAACGGCGGCATCGGGAGCGGACTTGGCCAAGGGGCCGATTTCTTTCAGGATGCCGTCCTCGAACCGCGCCTCGCCGCGCGCATGAAGTGTCCGGCCATCGAAAATGCGTCCCCGGATGATCGTGGTCGGGCGGGTCATACCGTTTCCGTGACCTTGTTCAGATGGCGCGGCGTGTCGGGATTGAGACCCCTCGATACCGCGATGCCTTCGACGGTGGCATAGAAACTGGTGATCGTCGCGATCGGATCTGTCAGCCAATGATCGGTGCGGCAGTGCGGAAGACGGGTGGCCGTCTTTGCCTTGTCGCTTGTCACGAAGACGCTCGCACCCTTGTCGGCCAGCGCATCGGCGACCTCGACCAGCGAGACTTCGGCGGCGTCGGCGGCGGCGAAGGCCAGCACCGGGAAACCGGGACCGACGATCGAGACCGGTCCGTGCAACACCTCTGCTGACGAATAGCTTTCGGCATGGATCCGGCAGGTTTCCTTGAACTTCAACGCGGCTTCGTTCGCGATGGCCCAGGACGGACCGCGGCCCAGAGTGAACGCCGAGTCCCCCGTAACGGCGCTGGTGACTTCGCTCCAGTCGCAGCCGATCGAGGCGTCAAGGAGTCGGGGCAAGGCATGTATGGCCGCGATCAGTTCGGCGTCACGCTTCAACTCGGCGATCAGCCACAGACCCGCAACCAGCGATGTCACGAATGTCTTCGTGGCCGCCACGCTTTTTTCGGGACCTGCGCAGATCGGCACTGTGCAATGCGCGGCATGGGCGAGGGGCGAGGCGGGATCGTTCGTGATCGCGACCGTCGTCGCGCCGCTGTCGGTCAGCGACTGCGTCAAACGGACGATGTCGGGGCTTTTTCCGGACTGCGAGACCGCGAAGCACACCGCGCCATGGGCGTGTAACCGCGCGCCATAGACCGATGCGATGGACGGACCGACCGATGCCATGGGCAGACCGAGCCCAAGCTCGCAGGCGTATTTCAGGAAGGTGCAGGCATGGTCCGAGGTGCCGCGCGCGACCGACAGGAAATAGGTCGGATCGTGGTCGATGCACCGCCGCGCCTGTCGGACGGCGTCTGCGCCCTCGGTCAACAGCCGGTCGACGGCCAAGGGGATCTCCTCGATCTCGCGGCGCATCTGGGTCTTGGCGGCGGTCATCGGTCAGTTCTCCGTTCTGGACAGGCGCAACTCGGCCACGAAATCGTAGGCGTCGCCGCGATAAAGCGAGCGCGTGTATTCCACGACGCGTCCGCTCTCGAGATAGGATGTGCGCTCGATCTTCAGACCCGCCGTGCCCTCGGCAACGCCCAGCAGTTCCGCTTCGCGGGCAGGGATGTTCACGGCCGAGATCTTCTGAACCGCGCGGACGGGCCGGACTCCGCCGGCCTGCAACACCTCGTAAAGCGATGTCGTCACATCCAGCGGATTCGGCAGGACGTCCAGCGGAAGCGAGGCGCGTTCCAGCGCCATCTGGCGGCCTCCGGCCAGGCGAATGCGAACGATCCGCGATACCTGGTCGCTCGAGCCCAGGCCCAACGCGATCATTTCCTCGGGCGAGGGCATGAAGATGCCGCGCTCCAGCCAGGTCGACGTCGTCTCCATGCCGCGGCGGTTCATGTCCTCGGTGAACGAGGTCAGGTGCGACAGCGACTGCTCGACGCGCGGTTCGGCCCTGCGCACGAAAGAGCCCGAACCCTGGCGCTGTTCGATCAGACCCTCGGCGGCCAGTTCCTGGATCGCCTTGCGGACCGTGACGCGCGACAGATCCGTCAGCTGCGCCATTTCGCGTTCGGGCGGAAGCGAGCTGTTGGGGGCCAGGACACCGTCGCGGATGCCGTCCTCCAGCCGCCGCCGAAGCTGGACATAGCGTGGCCCGGCGGACCGGCCAAGCCATGCCTCGGGGCGCAGGAATTCCTCGATGCTCATGCCGGAACGCCTTGCGCGAAATCCTGCGCCAGCGACAGCGCGCCGTCGATCGGCTCGCCTTTCGCGGCGATGACGCTATTGCGCATAGCCTCCGGCAAGTCGTCGCGGTATTGACCCGCCAGCCCGCCCGTCAGGCAGATCGGCAGGCCCGGTATCCAGCCCATCGCGGTCAGGGTCCGGGAAATGTGATCGGCGCCCGTTCGGAGCAGGTCGCGGGCCAGCGCATCGTCCCCGGCTGCGGCCGCGGTCACCAGTGGGGCAAGCGCGCCGAATTCGGCCGGCGATGCCTTGGCGGCGAAAGCCACGATGCCGGCTGTCGAGCCGAACCGCGCCAATAGCGCGGCGCTGAGGCCAGTTTCCTGCCGCAGGCTGTCGGCGACGTCGAGCGTGGTGAGCAGGGCCTTGCGTCCCAGCCATTGCGCCGATGCCTGGTCACCCAGCACGCTGCCCCAGCCGCCCGAAAGCCGGATCGCGCCGGCACGCTGAATGGCAAAGAACGATCCCGTACCACAATGGGCCGTGGCGCCGTCTGCCGAACCCAGTGCGGCCCGGACCGAGGCAGGCCTGTCGTCCTGAACGCGAACCCTGTCAAGCGGCAGGCCCCGAGCGATGCTGTCGGCAATCTCGGGGCTCATGACGCCGGCCAGTCCGACGAATGCCGGCACCGGGCGAAGGGCGTCGACCGAGATGCCGAGATCGCTCGCCAATCGCTGCAATCCGGACCGAACCTCGGCGAGTGTGCCCGCAATGTCGGTCGAGGCGTTGGCGCTTCCGGCCTCGACCACGTGCCGTTCGCCCGCGACGAAACAGGCCACCCGGCATCGGGTGCCCCCGCCGTCGACGGCGATGAATTCGGGCGCAGTGCTCATGCTTTGCCTTCTACACCGCCAGCCCCGTAAAAGGAAGACCGAATTAATACCAATGAGCCGCTACCCTGCGTTTTTCGCGCGATTTGCAGCGGGTTCTAACTTGGTGGTAGACAAGTGGTATTATATAGGTATCGTGATGGAAATCGGGGGAATCACGTGGTGGAGCGCAAGACAGAACAATTGCCGACCGGCTCCGTGCCCATCGACGCGATGGCGCGACCAGAGGCGGCGGAGGCGCTGGTGACGTCGCAGGTTGCGGCCGCCAAAGCGGTTCTCGCCTGTTCCGATGCGCTGGCAGGCGGTGCCGAAATCATGGCGCAAGCGCTCAATTCCGGCGGGCGGCTCTATTATGCCGCCGCCGGCTCCTCGGCGCTGATGGCCGCCGCGGATGCGATGGAACTGAAAGGCACGTTTGGTATCCTGCCCGCACAGGTGCGTATCCTGATGGCGGGCGGCATTCCGCAGACTGCGGATATGCCGGGCGATGTCGAGGATGCGACCGCTGGCCTTGCGGACGATCTTGCCGACATCTCTGACAGGGACTGCATGATCGCGGTGGCCGCCAGCGGCGGCACGCCGTTCACGCTGGAGGCCGCACGGATCGCGCGGTCGGCGGGCGCGGCGGTGATCGGCATTTTCAATAATCCGGGCGCGGCGCTGGGCGATCTGGCCACGCATGCCATCTGCCTCGACACGCCGCCTGAGCAGCTTTCGGGGTCGACGCGGCTGGGTGCGGGGACGGCGCAGAAGATCGCGCTGAACACGCTCTCGACGCTGATGGGGGTCGAATTGGGCCATGTCTACCGTGGGATGATGGTCAATGTCATCGCAGACAACACGAAGCTGCGCGATCGGGCCGGGCGCATTGTGGCCGCCGTCGCCGGTGTTGACGCGGAAACCGCGCAGGCTGCACTGTCGAAGACAGGGGGGCAGGTCAAACCGGCCTGTCTGGTGGCGAAAGGCGCAAGCCTGGACGCGGCGAAGCAGGCGCTGACCGATGCCGGGGGGCATCTGGACGCAGCCAGCGAACGACTGGGGTTGAATTGAAACGATCTTTGCAAACAGGGAGATACCAATGACACGCAAAGTACTTGCACTGGCACTGGCCACGACCGCACTGACGGCGGGCGGTGGCTTCGCGCAGGACGTGACGCTGACCATCGAAAGCTGGCGGAACGACGATCTGGCGCTCTGGCAGGAGAAGATCATCCCGGCCTTCGAGGCCGAGCATCCCGACATCAAGGTGGTGTTCTCCCCGTCCGCGCCGACCGAATACAACGCCGCTCTGAACTCCAAGCTGGACGCGGGAAGCGCGGGCGATCTGATCACCTGCCGGCCCTTCGACGCGTCGCTGGCGCTTTACGAGGCAGGGCATCTCGTGGACCTGAGCGACATGGAGGCGATGGACAATTTCTCGGACGTCGCCAAGTCGGCCTGGCAGACCGACGACGGGTCGGCCACCTTCTGCGTGCCGATGGCGAGCGTGATCCACGGGTTCATCTACAACAAGGACGCCTTCGCCGAACTGGGTCTGGAAGTGCCGGAAACCGAAGAGGAATTCTTCGCCGTCCTCGACGCGATCAAGGAAGACGGCACCTACATCCCGATGGCGATGGGCACCAACGACCAGTGGGAAGCGGCCACGATGGGCTACAACAACATCGGCCCGAACTACTGGAAGGGCGAGGAAGGGCGGCAGGCGCTGATCGCGGGCGAGCAGAAGCTGACCGACGAGCCTTGGGTCGCGCCTTATGCGACGCTGGCGAAATGGGCCGATTATCTGGGCGACGGGTACGAGGCGCAGACCTATCCCGACAGCCAGAACCTCTTCACGTTGGGTCGTGCGGCGATCTATCCAGCCGGATCGTGGGAGATCAGCGGGTTCAACACTCAGGCCGATTTCGAGATGGGCGCCTTCAAGCCCCCGGTCATGAACGCGGGCGATACCTGCTACATCTCGGATCACACGGATATCGGCATCGGCATGAACGCCGCGACGCCGAACCCCGAGGCGGCCAAGACGTTCCTGGCGTGGGTCGCAAGTCCCGAATTCGCCTCGATTTTCGGCAATGCGCTGCCGGGGTTCTTCCCGCTGTCGAACGAGCCGGTCGAGCTTGAGGACCCGCTGGCGAAAGAGTTCGTGTCCTGGCGGGAAGAGTGTGAGTCGACGATCCGGTCGACCTACCAGATCCTGTCGCGCGGCACACCGAACCTCGAGAACGAGACCTGGGGCGCGTCGGTGGCCGCGATCAAGGGCACATCTTCGCCCGAGGAACTGGGCGCGAAACTTCAGGAGGGCCTCGCCTCCTGGTACGAGCCGCAGCAGTAACTCCTCCCGTTACGCTGCATTGTCCGGGCGGCGTTGACCGCCCGGACCACTGACCCGGAGGTTCTCATGGAACGCCCACGCATCCGCTGGCACATCCTCGTGTTCCTGGCACCTGCGGTGCTGGTCTACACCGCCGTGATGATCTTCCCGCTTTTCAATACCTTGCGGCTGGCTCTTTATTCGAAGATCGACCAGGAGCGGGTGTTCGTGGGCCTTGAGAATTTCCAAAGGCTGTTTCTGGATCCGATCTGGTCCGACCAGTTCTGGAATGCGCTGGGCAACAACTTCTGGTTCTTCGTGATCCATATGCTGGTGCAGAACCCGATCGGTATCGCGCTGGCCGCGATCCTGTCGCATCCGCGCCTGCGCTTCGCCGCGCTGTATCGCTCGGCCATCTTCATACCTACGATTTTGTCATTCGTTATCGTGGGTTTCGCGTGGAAGCTCATCCTGTCGCCGATCTGGGGCATCGCGCCGGCGATGCTGGATGCGGTGGGTCTGAAGTCTCTCTATGCCCCGTGGCTGGGCCGCGAGGAATATGCTTTGACGACGCTGTCGCTGGTCTCGGTCTGGCAGTTCGTGGGCATCCCGATGATGCTGATCTATGCCGCGCTTCTGTCGATCCCGGACGAGATTCTGGAGGCGGGCGAGATCGACGGCATCACCGGCATGTCCGCCTTCTGGAAGATCAAGCTGCCCTTGATCCTGCCCTCTCTCGGGATCATCGCGAGCCTGACTTTCGTGGGTAATTTCAATGCCTTCGACCTGATATATGCAGCACAGGGCGCGCTGGCTGGACCGGATTTCTCGACCGATATCCTGGGCACGTTCATGTACCGCACCTTCTTCGGCTTCCAGTTGCAACTGGGCGATCCCCACATGGGTTCGGCCATCGCGAGTGCGATGTTCGCGATCATCCTGATCGGCGTCTGCATCTACCTGTTCGGAATCCAGACCCGGATGCGGAGGTACCAGCTGTGAACCAGGCCCGCGTCAATCCGGTTAACACGGCGTTAATGCACGGTGCGCTGGTCCTTTACACGCTGATCGCGCTTTTCCCGGTCTTCGTCATCCTGATCAACAGCTTCAAGAGCCGCAAGGCGATCTTTCGTGAGCCCTTGGCGCTGCCCGATGCGGAGAGTTTCAGCCTGATCGGTTACCAAACCGTGTTCAAGCAGGGCGATTTCCTGCTCTACGTCCAGAACTCTATGATCGTGACGGTCGCGTCGCTGTTCTTCATCCTGCTGTTCGGGGCGATGGCGGCCTTCGCGCTGAGCGAGTACCGGTTCCGGGGCAACTTGTGGATGGGCCTGTATTTGGCCCTGGGCATCATGATCCCGATCCGGATCGGCACGGTCGCGATCCTGGAAATGATGGTGGCGACGGGGTTGGTCAACACGCTTTGGGCGCTGATCCTGGTCTATACCGCGCAAGGGCTGCCGCTGGCGGTCTTCATCCTGTCGGAATTCATGCGGCAGGTCAGCGACGATCTGAAGAACGCGGCCCGGGTCGACGGCCTGTCGGAATACACGATCTTCTTCCGCCTGGTCCTGCCGCTGGTGCGTCCCGCGATGGCGACGGTGGCGGTCTTCAACATGATCCCGATCTGGAACGACCTGTGGTTCCCGCTGATCCTGGCGCCTTCGGAGGAAACCAAGACGCTGACGCTGGGCAGCCAAGTCTTCATCGGACAGTTCGTCACCGACTGGAACGCGGTGCTGTCGGCCCTGTCGATGGCGATCCTGCCGGTGCTGATCCTTTACGTCATCTTCTCGCGGCAACTGATCCGCGGCATAACCTCGGGAGCCGTCAAATGACCCGTGTCCTGATCGCCGGCCTTGGCAAGATGGGCCGCAGCCATGCCCTGGGCCACCATCACCACCCGGAGGCCGAGATCGTCGGGCTGATGAACCGCTCGCCCGTCGATCTGCCGCCCGAATTGCAGGGTTATCCGATGTTCGAGACCTTCGAGGCGGCCATGGACACGAATCCGGATCTGGTGGTGATCGCCACCTACTCGGACAGCCATGCGGATTACGCCTGTGCCGCGATGGAGGCGGGCGCGCATGTCTTCGTGGAGAAACCGCTGGCGACCAATGTGACGGATGCCGAGCGCGTGGTCGAGACGGCGAAGCGGACGGGGCGGAAGCTGGTCGTTGGGTACATCCTGCGCCACCATCCGTCGTGGGTGCGCCTGATCGAGGAGGCGCGCGGGCTGGGCGGGCCGTATGTGTTCCGGCTGAACCTGAACCAGCAATCAAGCGGGGCCGAGTGGGAGACGCACAAGGCGCTGATGGAGACGACCAGCCCTATCGTGGATTGCGGCGTGCACTACGTTGACGTCATGTGCCAGATCACCGATGCGGCCCCGGTCCGGGTGCATGGCATGGGCCTGCGCCTGTCGGACGAGATCGCGCCGGATATGTACAATTACGGCCAGTTCCAGGTGATCTTCGCCGACGGCTCGGTCGGCTGGTACGAGGCGGGGTGGGGACCGATGATGTCGGAAACGGCGTTTTTCGTGAAGGACGTGGTCAGCCCAAACGGGGCGGTCTCGATCACCGAGGGGAACAAGGGCGCGTCGGCCGATATCGACAGGCATGCGCAGGGTGGCGCGAGCCTGGTGCATCGGCCGGGCGACGACCGGCTGATCGAGATGCCGGACGAGCCGGGGCATGACGCGCTTTGCGCCGCAGAGCAGGCCTATATCCTGCGGGCGATCGCCGAGGACATCGACCTGTCGCGCCACATGACGGACGCGGTGCAGTCGCTGGCGATCTGCCTGGCGGCCGACGAGTCGATCCGGACCGGCAAGCCGGTGGAATTGAAGGAGGCCGGCACATGACCGCCCTGACCCTGACCGACGTGAACAAGTCTTTCGGCAAGGTGCATGTCCTGAAGGACATCAGCCTGGAGGTCGAGGACGGCGAGTTCGTGGTGTTCGTCGGGCCGTCGGGCTGCGGCAAGTCCACGCTTCTGCGCGTGATCGCCGGTCTGGAGGACGCGACATCGGGCGAGGTGCGGATCGGGGGCGCGGTGGTCAACAACGTGCCGCCCGCCAGACGCGGCATCGCGATGGTGTTCCAGTCCTACGCGCTTTATCCGCATCTGAACGTGCGGGGGAACATGGCGCTGGCCTTGAAGCAGGAGGGCCGGTCCAAGGCCGAGATCGAGGAGCGGGTGGCGGAGGCCAGCCGGATGCTGGATCTGGGGCCGTATCTGGAGCGCTATCCGTCGGAATTGTCGGGCGGTCAGCGCCAGCGGGTCGCGATCGGGCGGGCGATTGTGCGTCAGCCGAAGCTGTTCCTGTTCGACGAGCCGCTGTCGAACCTGGACGCGGCATTGCGAATGAACACACGGGTCGAGATCTCGAACCTGCACCGGACGCTGAAGGCAACGATGATCTACGTCACCCACGACCAGACCGAGGCGATGACGCTGGCCGACAAGATCGTGGTTCTGAGGGACGGACGGGTGGAGCAGGTGGGCTCGCCCATGGATCTCTACAACAACCCGGCGAACAGGTTCGTGGCGGGTTTCCTGGGCGCGCCTTCGATGAATTTCCTGCCGGCGGACAAGGTGATGTCGGGCGATCCGCGTACGCTGGGCATTCGTCCCGAGGATATCCGGCTGGAACCCGAGGGGCCGCTGGCGGGGCGGGTGAGCCATGTGGAGAACCTAGGCGGCGACACGAACCTGATTGTGGGGGCGGCGGGACAGGACATCACGGTCAGGCTATTCGGTCAGCACGGGGTGCGGGTGGGCGACGAGGTGTCGCTGGCCCTGCCGGAAGAGCGGCGGTACTTCTTCGACGAGGCGGGGCGGCGGGCGTAAAGGTCGGCCATGCATTGGTGACGCGCGGATGCCGACTCGTCTGGCGACGAGGGTATGTCCCGAAACCAATTGTGATCTGTGCTTCGCAACCGAAATTCGGCGAGGCTGACGGGTGGATCGGCACCCTCGAACCAAAAAAATGCCAATTAGACATGGACGGCTTTGGGATTCTGCATAATTTCATTGTGTCACAATTGGCACCAATGACGTCGGACGAGGAATACGCTGTCAATGTCTTCAACTGAATTGTTTCTAACTTTCCCGCGAAACTTGGTCACCGTGATCTCTTCATTCGAGTGACACGATGCAGATAATCATGAAGGAGAAGGTCACCGAAGTCGCAGAGCTGGTGTCAGAGAGGTTTGATGACGGTCTTGATGTGTCGACATTGCGCTGCGTTACCGAATTCGATGGTGTCGAGCGGGTTGCCGATGGAACAGTGGCATTTTCCGTGGACAGCAAGTCTCGCGGGAAGGGAATTGTTTTCTTGGTCTCGAACGACGCGTTTCCCGAAGTCGTCGGGGAGGATGTCGCTCAAGCGCGAGAAATCGCAACTCGGGTCAGCCCTCAGGTCAGCCGTCACATTCTGACACCTTTGCATGAAGGCAGGATCGGCGAGGTCACGTATGCTGCCTATCATCGTCTGAGCCCAATCTCGAATTTCGGCCTGGTTAGGATCCTGCAGAAACGCAGGGTTACGAAGATGCTCTTCCCCTGGATCATCGGTCTCGCGAGGGAAACACGGGTAGCCCGATACCGCTCGGCGGAGATAGAGCGCTATTTCGAGCATCCGCTGTTGTCACTCAGAGACGATGAAGAGGTATCGATTGCGGTCAGGGATCGCGCAGACAGGTTTCTTGGGCTGATACGGGCCGGATCTCCGAACCTGTTTACCGCTTTGCAGCACGGCGATTTGTGGATCGGCAATATCCTGTTCGAAAGAAAACCGTTTCAAAACCTCAATCCAGCATTGGGGAATTTCGCGGTCATCGATTGGAGAAGTGCGCGAGCGGACGGCTATCCCTGTATAGATTTGGTGCGCTTTTGTTCTTCGGTGTACAAAACCGGAGCCCGAAGCAACGACAAGTGCGTCTTGGCATACCGAGAGGCTTTGGAACTCGATCCGATTGACTTCCAGATACACTGCCTGTCGTCTCTTGGACGCCTCGCGAATGAATTGAACCAGATGCCGAAGAAGCTATTCGTTGCGCTTTGCGACAGAACCCTGAATTTCGTTGACGCGCATTCTCGCAACTGAACTTCGGTGGTGGGCTTTCGGTCACCACGGTTGCACCGTACGGTGGCAACGGTTGCGCGCGGTGGGGCGGTTTTATGCCGGGAACCGTCAATGGCCTTGTTTTCAAGGTTTCGGGCTTCGGGCAGGGTGCTGCCAAGCGTCTGCAAAATGTCTGCAAAGTGTATGGCACGGATATGGGGCTGCGCCGGGATCGCACCAGATGTGGTGTCGACGTTAAGACGTGTGACCGGGGGGTAAACGACGCGCACGGGATGGTCAGGACTGCCCCGATGCCCCTGCGATTTCTTTGACGGCCAGATCGAGCGCCCGCGACAGGACCGGTGGCGAGATCGGTTTCCCGACGAACGCGATGGGGTTCACATGCGCCAGTGCGAGGCGCGTCGCCTCGTCCAGATTGCCGCTGATGAAGATCGAGCGGATGCCAAGCTTTTCGAGAAGGGCCGCGGCCAGGTCCGCGCCGTTGTCGCCATGCTTGAGACGCAGATCGACGGTGGCGATCTGCGGACGGGTTTTTTCGGCGAGCGTGATCGCGGACTCGATGGTGTCGGCGCTACCGACGACCATATGCCCCCGCTCCTCGATCAGGTCGGACAGATCCGCCGCGATCAGAAACTCGTCTTCGACGACAAGCACACGAAGTACCAAATTGTCTACCTCGGAAGGGGTATCGCAAGGCGAACGCGATGCCCCTTGCCATCGTTCCCTTTTTCTTCGGAGTACTCGGCAGAAAGCTGTGCGGCAAGTCCGTTGACGATGCGCGAGCCGAGGCTTGGCGCGGCGTTTTCCGGCTTGCCGACACCGTTGTCTTCGACGTCGACCCAAAGATGCGTGTCGTGCGCGCGCACCGTCAGGCGGACGATCCCGGTCTTCCTGTCGGGAAAGGCGTGTTTGAAGGCATTGGTGACGATCTCATTGATCAGGAGCGCCAATGTGATGGCGAAATCCGTGGGCACGTCCATTTCGTCGACATCGCATTCGAGCGTGACGTCGCGACCGTCGGCGAGCGCCTCATTGATCGATTCGCAAAGATCGCCCACGTACTGCGCGATCGGCACGGTTTCGAGATTTCCGGACCGGTAGATCAGTTCGTGAACCGAAGCGATCGCATCGACACGAGACGAGGCCCGTCTGAGGCTATTGCGCGTGACCTCGCCATCGGCGGAACGCGCCTCGAGCCGCAGCAGCGTCGAGACCAGTTGCAGGCTGTTCTTGATCCGGTGATTGACTTCCGACAGCAGTGTTTCGCGGGCCTTCAGTTCATCCTTCAGGCGCTGCTCGGCCAGTACGCGCGCCGTTGTCTCTGTGCAGATGACCAGCACGCCGCCGACGCCGTTCGGCGCCGAGGGATCGTCGATCGGGCTGTAGCTGTAGGTCCAATACACGTCGTCCCGGCCACCGTGCCGTGTGATCGGCACAAGGTGATCCACATGCCATGTCGCGCAGCCCCGGTTCATCACCTGGTCGATCTGAGGTCCGATGATGTCCCAGATCTCCTCCCAGACTTCCCGCCCAGGCTGGCCGAGGGCCCCTGGATGCCGTTCGGGACCGATGGATTGCGAGTAGGCGTCGTTATAGAGACAGATGAGATCCTCGCCCCAGAAGACGAACATCGGATGGTTGGTCCGAAGCATCAGCCGAACCACCGTCCGCAATTCCGGCGGCCAGGTTGTCGGGTGGCCAAGCGGTGTCCGGGTCCAGTCCTTCGACCTGATCTCTTCGCCCATCCGGCCACCGTCCAGCAGGAAATCCAGATTATGGGCGTCTTGCGTCGTTTGGTCAGCCATGTCGTGACTCCTGCGTTCTGCCGACGGTATCGCGCTTTGCCGCTTCGCATCGGACGCGCTTTCAGCATACGGAGTTTTCGGGTTCATGGAACCGCAGGTTGAATAGGCCGATCCGGCTTCCCCTCAGTCCCATCCTCCATCCTACGGCATCTCGACCGGTCCGCCCTGGTCCTTCCACGTCGAGAACCCTTCGCGCAGGTGCGCCGCATCGAACCCCATGTCCTGAAGCGTCGCCACCGTCAGGGCCGAGCGCCAGCCGCTGGCGCAGTGGAAGACGAAACGCTTCGGCTCGCCGAAGATCGGCTT
>ERZ869936.617-NODE-617-length-31702-cov-5.541347_pt1 | contig 31702 bp, 34 predicted proteins | sample MGYA00520876_ERZ869936 | MGnify/ENA primary metagenome ERZ869936 (study PRJEB32218, sample SAMN09650985) | biofilter metagenome | isolation source: enrty point of leading RO module | place: Saudi Arabia: Thuwal, RO plant located on Red Sea | collected 2016-02-17 ... | reverse complement strand
CTCGTCCGCAAAGGGTTTCTGAAGCGGGAACCAAACAAGCGTCGCGGGATCTCAATCGCGCGGGAGCCGGCAGGCGAAATCGCCGAACAGGTCGAGATCCCCGTCCTGGGACACGTCTCAGCCGGGCGGCTGAGTTTCGCTGAGGAAAACGTGATTGGGCACGTCAACGTCGACGCTTACCTTGTCCGTAGCGGACAGTACTTCGGGCTGAAAGTCGTCGGAGACAGCATGACGGGGGCCGGCATCCGGGACGGAGACACGGTCGTCGTCCGGCATCAACCACTGGCGGAGAACGGCGACATCGTTGTGGCCTGCGTGGGGGACGAGGCGACCGTCAAACGGCTGTCGTATTCCCCGAGTCGGATCGAATTGCGGGCGGAGAACCCGAAGTATCGGCCGATCGAAATCGATTCGGAGCAGATTGACGAGTTTCGGGTTGTCGGTCGCGTCGTGGCGCACGTGCGTCGGCGTGGGCGGTAGGACGCACAGCAAAGGATTGAGAATCGAGACTGACACGCCCATGAGCCCGTGCGATAAATCCTAGCAGCACATCGGAAGGCTGCGAGAGCTGTACCTGCTGAAAATGGAGTTTCCGCCGCCGGCGGCATGACGCGTCGCGCAATTGCCAGCCGCTTCTCTGTGTGCTCTTTCTTCTACCCGTGATTCCTGCGCTTGGACTGCGCGCATTGCCTGCCAGAAGGGACGATCAAGATGACCGCCATTGATGCTTCAACCATTGTGCTGCGACTGAGAACCGAGCGTGCCGAGCTCGAACTGCTGAATCGGACCGTCACGCATTGCCTGTGTCTGGCGAGCGACCGTGAACTGCTCCCGCCAGATCCGAAGGGACAACATGTCCGTCGTGTGCCGTCCACCTGGGGCATTCGCCGGGACACGTTCTTCTGGGACAGCTGGGACTGGAAACTCCGCGGCGAGGACGACCTCCGCCGATTCTTCGAGATCGCCCAGCGTCTGGGCGGATGCCTGAGCGGACTCGAGCAGACCGAGGCGGCCAACCTGCTGCCTGGTACCGTGGAAGCAATCGTCGGTCGTCGCACCGATCTGTATCTGCCCGATTACTGGTTGTTCGTCGTGCAGCACCTGGGCTGGACGGACCAGCTGCCCTACGAATGTGAGCTGCACTGGTCGCACGGACAGACATTCAGCCACGAACGCTACGGCGTCACCAGCCGGTTGCCGGTCAACATCGTCCAGGCTTCAATCGATGCGTTGACAGTCCTCATCGACGCCACGCCGCATCGTGTCTGGGACCAGAGATCCCATGATTTTATGTGGCACGAGCCGTCGATTGCAGTCAATCAGGATTGCGATCCAGAAGCTGCCGACGACCCGCCGTGGGTTCGTGATGCGGCGTCCCCGAATTCCACCGTGAACCTGAAACAACAGCAGTCCGCGGCAGCATCCCGGACGGCCGTCGCGTCAACGCGGGAAGAACGTCCCCGGCATCGAAAGCGGGCCGATCGGGCGGCCAACATCGAGGCACTCAAGAAGGAACTGATCGACCATATTCGTGCGGCGCGGGACCACGCCCAATCGGCGGTCGACTTCGGTCGCGAGGCCGAACTCCTGCCACGTCCGTCACGCCGAGAACTGGCCGAGCGCGTGGGCATCACGGAGTCCGCAGCCAGTCGCTGTTTCAGTGATCCGGCGGCGACAGAACTCAACCTGCTGTGGACGACCGCAGACGACCTGAAGGCTGTGCTGAAGTTCGTCCGTCACTGATTGTCTTGCACTTGCAGGTTGCACTTGCACTTGCACTTGCAGTGATCGACCCGGCCCGAAGTTTTCTTGCATTTGCAGAAACCGCGTTTTCCTGCAACTGCAAGACGGAAATCCAGCAGCACAACAGCGAGCCGCAGAACGACTTGCGTTCTGCGGCTCAACTTTTTTCTGCATTTCCTGCAACTCCACCGGCGGGTGTACGCGGCGCATCGGGCGTCGCGGCGAGTTCACCCCTGCGACGGAGATCAGAAGATGCAGAAGCAGTCAATGACACCCGCTGAACTCGGCACGACGCCAACGGATCACGAGATCGACATCGATCACGAACTGACGCGCGGCTTCGCGGCCCGGCTGATCCGGACCAAGGCGAAGCAACTCGTCGGCAAGGCAGGGTTCACGCGCTCCGATGTCCCGGACCTCGAACAGGAGATGAAGGTCCGGATCTGGACGCGGTTCTCACAATTCGACGCGGAGAAGGCGCACTGGAACGCGTTCGTCACCACGGTCGTTGAGCGGCACGTCGCCACGATCCTGGAAGCCGCGCGCCGCTCGAAGCGGGACGGAGCGACCGTCTCGCTCAGTGAACTCGTGGAGGACGACGACCACGAACTGGTCGAACTGGCTGACATCATCGGTCCAGAGGATCGCGAATCGCTGACCGGCCGATTCGTCGACACGGATGAGAACCTCGCCGATCTGAGGATGGAGGTCGCGGACTTTCTCGAGTCGCTGCCCGGCGATCTGCGCCGGCTATGCGAGTTGTTGAAGACGCACAGCGTCGCCGGCGCGGCGCGGAGATTGAAAATTCCGCGAACCACCGCGTCGTCGATGGTTACGCACTTGCGACAACGGTGCATTGAGGCCGGCTTCGAAGATTTTTTGCCTAAACCTTCGTCGGTTCGTGACGAAACGCGGTAGGTAAGAAATAGAGGCCCATCAAAAACACGTTCTGACATCGACATGAAACAAGCCAGCACGATGCGCTCGCAGGCGCCGTGGAAACCAGGTCGCGCGGCCGCTGCTCTCCTGGGCGACCTTCGCTTTCTCATCCATGAACCGGCCCCGCTTTACCACTCCCAGGCCGGCGCGTGCCTGCCGAGCAATCTGCTGGCGGATTTCAGAAAATCGCCGCTGCTGTACCGCCGCAAGCGGTGCGGCCTGATTCCCGATGAAGACCGTCCAGCCTACCTGCTCGGCCGGGCCGCCCACACGTTGATCCTCGAAGGACGCAAGCGCTTCGACGAGGAATATGCGGTGGGCGGCCCGATTAATCCGAAGACGGGCAACCTCTACGGGGCCAACACGAAGGCGTTCGCCGCCTGGGCGGAGGCCCAGGGAAAACCGGTCGTGACGCGCGAACAGTTCGACCTGTTGCTGCGGATGCACCTGGGCGTCGTCCGCAACGACATCGCGCTCACATTGCTCGGCGACGGCGAAGCCGAAGGCGTTGTCCGTACCGAATACTGCGGCAAAGAGTGCCAGATCCGTATCGACTGGCTCAACCGACGACACGGAATCGTCGACCTCAAGACGTGCGATGACCTGACCTGGTTTGAGGCGGATGCCCGGCGACACGGCTACGTGTACCAGTTGGCGTTCTACCGCGCCGTGCTTGCACAGGTTGTTGACCAGTTCGTACCGGTCCACCTGGTCGCTGTCGAGAAGAAGGAACCGTACCGCTGTGGCGTCTGGCAGGTCTCCGAGGAGGTCCTGGGCATCGCGCAGCGTGAGAACGAGCAGGCCATCGACCGGCTCCGGCTGTGTGAGCTCTCGAACCACTGGCCGACCGGCTACGAAGACCTCCGCATCTTCGACGCCATCTGATCCACCACGAGTCTGCAACCGGCACGGGTCGCACTGCGCACCGCGTGCGCGCCCATTCACCACCGAAAAGAGGACAAACTGACATGCAGTTGCTGCAGCAGGTTCAGAGCGGTCGCCGGCCCGCGCCGCGCCGCGTGATGCTTTACGGGACGCACGGCATCGGCAAGAGCACGTTCGGCGCGATGGCGCCGCGCCCCATCTTCATCCAGACCGAAGACGGCCTGGGGGAGATCGACTGCGACCGCTTCCCGCTGACGCAGTCGTTCGACGAAGCCATGCAGGCGCTCTCGGAACTCTACACCGCCGAGCACGACTACCGGACGGCCGTCGTCGATTCGCTCGACTGGCTCGAGCGATTGATCCATGCAGAAGTCTGCCGGCAGCGGTCCGTCAAGAACATCGACGACATCGGGTACTCGAAGGGGTACTCGTTCGCCCTCACGCAGTGGCGCGAGTTCCTGATCGGACTCGACGCGCTCCGCGGCGACCGCGGGATGACGATCGTTCTGTTGGCCCACGCCCGGATCGAGCGATTCGAGAACCCCGAGACGGAGACCTACGACCGCTACGTCCCGCGGCTGCACAAGCTGGCCTCGGGCCTGATCCAGGAGTGGTGCGACGAGGTCCTGTTCGCGACCTACAAGGTCCACACGAAGCAGACCGACGAGGGATTCGACCGCACGCGGACCCGCGGAATCGGCACGGGCGACCGCATCATGCGGACCACCGAACGCCCCGCCCACGTCGCCAAGAACCGGCTCAACATGCCGGAAGAGCTCCCTCTGGACTGGAACGAGTACGCCCGGTCCTTCACCCATTCCATCCCTACCGAAGGAGACTCAACGCATGGCGAACCTGCAGGGGTTTAACGCCCACGACGTTGATCCGACGACCGAGTTCGATCCGATCCCGGCCGGCAAGTATCTGGCCATCATTACCGACAGCGAGATGAAGCCGACCAAGACCGGCAGCGGCAGTTACCTGCAGTTGACGTTCGAGGTCCTCGACGGCCCCTGCAAGGGTCGCAAGCTGTGGGCCCGGCTGAACCTCGACAACCCGAACCAGACGACCGTGAAGATCGCACAGGCCGAACTGTCGGCCGTCTGCCGCGCAGTGGGCGTGATGCAGCCCCGCGACAGCATCGAACTTCACGACCTGCCCCTGACGATCTCCGTCCGCTGCAAGAAGCGCGACGACACGGGTGAGATCACCAACGAGATCAAGGGCTTCGAGAAGAAGGACGCGGCCGCCGGCCAGCCGCAACAGGCGGCCGCGAGTACGCCCCCTTGGCGGCGCTGATTCGAACCCGCGATTGGAGAATGTCACGTGAGGACCATCCGCTGCGCATCGTGCGAGGCAGAAGTGCCGAAGTGCTCTCCGACGCAGAAGTACTGCACACCCTGCTCGACGCGTCGTGACATGGAACGAAAGCGCCTATGGGCGCGCGATCATCCTCCGTCGTCGGCACAGCAGGAGCGGAACAACGAGCACCGACAACGGCGGACTGAGCTTTGCCGCGAAGCCGGACTGATCGATAACAGGCTCTCGAAGAGAGCAATTGCCTGGCGCGACGGTGGTCTCGACCTGCTCTGGATGGTCCGGATCGCGGTGCCGTTCAGCTACGCCGCTTCGAAAAACCACATCTACGCCCGACGGCGATCAGGCCATGTGGCACTTCGACGTGAATCGAAAGCCAAGCGCCGCGAGATCACGTCAACGCTGAAGCTCTCGCTCACGGGGCGGCGGCTCGCACACAACAAGCTCTGGATCGACATCCTTGTCCAGAAGCCGAACCACAAGGGTGACGCGATTAACGTCATCGACCTCGTGTGCGATGCGATCAAGGACGCCGTCCCGATGGATGATCGGTGGTTCTCGATCCGCTGCCTCGATTGGGAAGTAGTGAAGGAGAATCCGATGCTCTACATCGGCGTCGGCCAGGAGTCAGATCGCGATTGCCAGATCTGCTCGCACTGCGGCCGAATCAAAGAACTGTCGCAGTTCACCAAGGCGAGGTCGAATCCGCTCGGCGTCGGGCGGGCATGCAAGGAGTGCCTTCGGAAGGGGCGGCTGCTCAAAAAGGGAATGGAAGCGGCATGCTGTGCCGGGTGCGGCCGCGAGGTCATTCGCTCCCTTGGCGACCCGGCCGACGCCTACTGCGAGCGGTGCATCTCCCACGACGCCACTCACGCATTTCCCGAGGAGATCGATCGGCGCAGCGATCTTCCCGATGACTTCGACCCGCGAGAAGAGGACGAGGACTGGGTCGACCCATGATCGAGCTGCGCCCGTACCAGAAAGAAGCCGTCCAGGCGGTCTATCAGTACCTGAGGGATCACGACGACAACCCGGTTGTTGTGATCCCCACCGGGGGCGGCAAGACGCCCGTGATTGCCACAATCTGCAAGGACGCCGTCACGCAGTGGGACGGCCGCGTGCTGATTCTGGCGCACGTTCGGGAACTGCTCGAGCAGGCGGCCCACAAGCTGCGGCAGGTCTGTCCCGAGGTGACGTTTGGCGTCTACTCAGCCGGCCTCAAGCGGCGCGACACGCAGGATCCGGTGATCGTCGCCGGCATTCAGTCGGTCTACAAGCGGGCGTGCGAGTTCGAGTCGTTCGACCTGGTGATCGTCGACGAGGCCCACATGATCCCGCCGGGCGGCGAGGGGATGTACCGGCAGTTCCTGGCCGATGCGGAAATCGTCAATCCCAACCTGCGTGTCGTCGGTCTGACGGCCACGCCATACCGCATGGCGTCCGGCATGATCTGCGCGCCGGACCATTTCCTGAATTCCGTCTGCTTCGAGGTGGGCGTCCGTGAACTGATCGTGGCCGGCTACCTGTGCCCGCTGGTCAGCAAGCGCGGCACATCGACCGTCGACACCGAGAGCCTGCATGTCCGTGCCGGCGAGTTCATCGCAGGCGAGGTCGAAGACTTGATGGACACGGACGAGCTCGTCGAGTCGGCCTGCGCCGAGATCGTCGAGCGGACGCGCGACCGTGAGTCCGTGCTGATCTTCGCCAGCGGCGTCGCGCATGGCCGGCATGTGCAGCGCGTCATGCAGCAACGGCACGGCGTCGAGTGCGGTTTTGTCTGCGGCGAAACGCCCGCGGACGAACGGGACGAACTGCTGGCGCGATTCCGCGGCGACCCGTCGGACGGCCTGTTCGAACGCGCGCCGCTGAAATACCTGTGCAATGTCAACGTGCTGACAACCGGGTTCGATGCGCCGAACATCGACTGCGTCGTCATGTTGCGCCCCACCCTGTCGCCGGGCCTGTATTACCAGATGGTCGGACGCGGGTTCCGCCTGAACCCAGGAAAGGAGAACTGCCTGATCCTGGACTACGGAGGGAACGTCCAGCGGCACGGGCCGGTTGACCAGATCCGCATCAAAGATCGGCCGCCGGCAATGGGCGGCGAAGCGCCGGCCAAGGAATGCCCGGAATGCCACTCGCTGGTCGCAGCCGGCTACGCCGCCTGCCCTGACTGCGGATATGAGTTCTCGCCGCCTGACAAGTTGCTGCACGACGCCAACGCCTCGGACGCCGGCATTCTCTCCGGCCAGGTGACCGACACAGAGTTCGAGGTCCGTGACATCCGCTACAGCGTCCACCACAAGCGGGACGCGCCCGACGACGCCCCTCGGTCGATGCGGGTCGATTACCGCCTCGGACTCGATTACTGGGTCAGCGAGTGGATTTGCTTCGAGCACACGGGTTACGCGCGCCGCAAGGCGGAGCAGTGGTGGAGACAGCGTTCGCCCGATCCGGTCCCCGAGACAGCCGAAGAAGGTGTGGCGATCGCCGATGCTGGCGGCGTGGCTCACACGGAGTTCGTGACCGTCCGCTGCGTCGTCGGCGAACCGTTTGAACGGATCGTCGGTTGCAGGCTCGGTCCGATGCCGGAAGCGGTGATGGTGGGCTCGAGTCTCATGAAAGACGACGACGTCCCCTTCTGAAGGTCCGTGCTTTGGCCCGCGTCCTGATCATCGGCGACACGCACTGCCCCGGCATGCGCCGCGGCTACGTGGACTTCCTGAAGCGCGTCGCGGATTCGTACTCGGTCAACCGCGTCGTGCACATCGGCGACGTCGTCGACTGGTCATCCATCTCGTACCACGAAAAGAGCCCCGGGCTGAGCAATGCCACAGCCGAGTATTCAAAGGCCAAGAGGCAGGTCGCCTCCCTGGCACGCGCCTTTCCCGATGTCGACTGGTTGATCGGCAACCACGACGCGCTCACCGAACGGCAGGCGGTCAGCGCCGGCCTGCCTCCGCAGCTCCTCCGCGACTATCCCGACATGTGGGATGTTGATTGGTTGGTTCATCCCCGGTTCGCGAAGCTCGTCATCGATGGTGTCGTCTACTCGCACGGCGACAGCGGCCGGGCTGGACAGGACGCCGCGTTCCGGCAGACCAAGGACAACTTCCGTTCGACCGTCATCGGCCACTTCCACGGACAGGCGGGGGTGAAGTGGTGGGCCAACCCCGAGTTCCGGGTGTTCGGCATGTCGGTCGGCTGCGGTATCGACGCGAGCCGCCTGCAGTTCGAGTACGGCCGCAAGCTGTCGGCCAAACCGGTACTCGGTTGCGGCGTCGTCATCGACGGACGCAAGGCGTACTTCGAGCCGTGGCTGCTTCGCAGCCGGTGAAACCAGAAGAGGATCCATGCTGGTTGAAGAAACGAGTAATTGCGATTGGCTCGCGTCAGGACACGCCGAGCGAGCGCCGTTGATCTACGTCGCTGCGCCCTACACGAAACCCGATCCGGTTGAGAACACGCACAGCGTGATTCGCATCGCCGATGCCCTGCTCGACGTCGGCGTCGCACCGCTCGTTCCGCATCTTTCGCTGATGTGGCACCTAGTCTCACCCAAGCCGTACTACCGCTGGCTTGAGTACGACAGGCAGCTGCTTCTGCGATGTGACGTTCTCCTGAGAGTGCCGGGCGATTCGGACGGGGCGACGTTGGAATGCGCCGTCGCCGAAATGCACGGCATTGACGTGATCCTACCAACCTCCGCCGCTCCCGCGGTCTGCGTCGCAGCAGCGCTGGAGTGGCTGTCCCGATTCCAATCAGGCGTTCAGGATGAAGCGCGCCGATTCACTCCTCGGCCTCGCCCGTCATCGGGACGAACTGGACCGGAACCAGCGTCTGCTGTTCGGTCGTGCCGTCCTCGTGCTTCTCGATCAGCAGCAGATCCTGAAATCGGTCACCCACCGGGATGACCATCCGGCCACCAGGAGCCAGCTGGTCGATCAGCGGCTGAGGCACATGACCGGGTGCGGCCGCCACGATGATGATGTCGAACGGGGCGTGCTCCTTCCAACCCTGGTAGCCGTCGCCGCACCGGACCATCACATTGTCGTAACCAAGTGTCTTCAGACGGTCGGCCGCCTCATCGGCCAGCGGGCAGACGATCTCCATGCTGTAGACGTTTCGGACAAGCTCGGCAAGGACGGCCGCCTGATAGCCCGAGCCGGTGCCGATATCGAGTGCTCTTTTCTCCGGCGCAGGGCGGGACAGCTGCGCCATCAGCGCCACGATGTAGGGCTGTGAGATCGTCTGATTGTGCCCGATCGGAAGGGCGCCGTCGGCGTAGGCGGCACGACGATACGATTCCGGGACGAACAAATGCCGCGGCACCCGCGACATGGCCTCCAGGACATTTTCGTCAACGATGTCTCGCTCCCGGAGCTGGTACTCGACCATCGCTCGTCGTTGCTCTCGGTATTCCACTTCGCGCGGATCCTCAGTCGTTGACGGATCAGAAACTACAGGCGGTGTATCCACAGGCTCAAGTTCCGACGGTGCCGGATCGGAACAGCCGGACATCCATCCTGCCACGAACAGCGGTAGCAGGCTCCCAGTCAGCCCTGTCTGGAATCGTCCCGACATCGTCGCCTCCGAAGATTTGTGAAGCGTGTACGTTCGCTTCCCGCCATTCGTCATCGTACCACGTCACCCTGAACACTGTCCCGGAGTGAGCACATGCGCGTGAGAGGACCTGTTGCGAATGTGTCGGAAACCATTGCCTGCCACGACTGCAAAACTGAGAAGTCGGGCTGCGACGACTGTGGTCGCTGCCACGTCTGCTGCCGCTGTGGCGCAGGGGAGGGTTGATGGCGGCCGTCACCGAGCACGACGTCGAGCGAGTCTTCGGTTCCCCTGAGAACGGTGAGAATCCAAAAGACCGGATCGGCGAACGGAAACCACCGCTCCACCTGATTCCGCCCGCCGCCGAGATCGTCGAGGCAGTCGTGATGGGCCTCGGGGCGCGTAAGTACGGACCGTACAACTGGCGCAGTGCGAACGTGAAAGCGTCGGTCTACGTCGCGGCTGCGCGCCGGCATCTCGCACAGTGGCTCGACGGTGAGGATGACGATCCGGAAAGCGGCGTTTCGCATCTGGCTCACGCGCGGGCCTGCCTCGGAATTCTCATCGATGCGCATGCGACCGGACATCTTGTCGACGATCGACCTCCGAAGGGTGCGGCAACCGAGCTGATTGAACGACTGACCATGACAAGCTGAGCAGCGATAGTACCGAACTGCGTTCATCTCACGCTTCCAAAACCGGCCGCCATGATCAAAACCAGCAGGAACACGAGGCCGCCGATGACGAGCAGCACGGCACCCACACTGATGGCGATTCGTGCTTTCATCGATTTCTGCGTGACGGCCAGAACGATCAGGCTGGCGACACCAACGATCAGCGCCAAGGGGAGTCCACAGAGGATTGTCCCCTGGTGACCCGTCATGAGAACGATGAGAAACAGGACGAAGGCGCCGGCGAACATCGCCGCGGCCACTTTCATCAGTCTCTTTTCGCGATCTGCGCTCTCGGCATCGTCAGGATGGATGTTCGTCTTCTCGTTGTGATCGTCGCCGTTTCCCATCACTTCAGTGTGACGCGGGAGTTCCGCTGCGGCAATGAGTGAAATGCTGGAGGCGGCTCTCCGCTACGCCGAATTCGGCTTCCCGGTCTTCCCGTGCGCGCCTGGTGCGAAGCGGCCGCTCACCGAGAATGGATTTCATGACGCGACAACCGACACCCGGCGCATCGAGAGTTGGTGGGCCGAGCGTCCCAATGCCAACATCGCGATCGCCACCGAGGGGGTGCGCGTTGTCGACGTCGATACGACAGGCAACGACTGGCTGGCCAACGATCCGGACAAGGAGAAGGAACGGGCGTCCGGCGCGATGTCGCTCACCGCCGGTGGCGGACGGCATTACGTCTTCCGACAACCGGAAGGTCGCGACTGGCGCAACACGAGCGGTGCGATTGCCGAGCGCGTCGATACGCGCGCGGACGGGGGATACATTGTCGTCCCACCTTCCGTGCTCGCAGGCGGCAAGGTCTACCGCTGGGCTCCTGGTTGTGACCTCGACGGACCATCCGCGTCGTTGCCCGAACCACCGGCGTGGTTGACGGCAGAACTCGACCGGTTGGCCACACGTGGCCACACGTCGCCCCGTGTGGCGGCCGGCGAGGCCCAGGCGAACAAGATCCCGTCCGGCCAACGGAACGCCACGCTGGCGCGCCTGGCGGGCGCGATGCGCCGGGTCGGAATGTCCCAGGCGGAGATTCTGGCCGCAATCCAGCAGGCCAATGCCGATCGGTGCGATCCACCACTTGATGAGCGTGAAGTCGGGCGGATTGCGGCCAGCGTCGCGCGGTACGAGCCGGACCAGATTTCGGTCGCGCTCGTTGAGAACCACTGGGAGCAGATGATTGATCCTGGTGACGGCGATGCGGACGGGATCGTCGACCCTGGGCCGATCCCGGAAGAATTGTTGGGCGTCCCGGGCTTTGTTTCGGACATCATGGAATTCACGCTCGCCAACGCGCCGTATCCGAATGTCGCACTGGCATTCTGCGGCGCCATGGCGCTGCAGTCCTACCTGTGCGGCCGGAAGGTGTGTGACTCAGGTGACCTGCGCCCCAACATCTACTTGCTGGCCCTGGCGAGCAGCGGCACCGGCAAGGACTTTCCGCGCAAGGTCAACTCGCGGGTGTTGCTGGAGATCGGGCACGTCGTCGCCTTGGGTGACAAGTTCGCCAGCGGCGAAGGAATTCAGGACGCGCTGATCCGCACCGGTGCAATGCTGTTTCAGAATGACGAAATGGACGGTGTGCTCCGCCAGATCAACCTGGACCGGGAGAACAAGCGTGAATCGATCCCCAACATCCTGCTGACGCTCTACACGTCGGCCGCCGACGTCTATCCGGTTCGCGCCAAGGCCAGCCAGAAGGAAGCTGTACACATTGATCAGCCGCACCTGACGCTGTTCGGAACGGCCACGCCGCAGTACTTCTACGAATCGCTCTCGCAGCGCATGCTCACCAACGGGTTCTTTGCGCGGATGATGGTGATTGACGTCGGCCAGCGAGGCAGCGGACAACCGCCAGGGTCCGCCCGCGATATCCCGGAGAGCGTCCTGGAGACGGCGCGCTGGTGGGCGGAATTCCAGCCGGGCACGACACGGAAGAATCTGCTCGAAGTCCACCCCGAGCCGCGAGTCGTGCGATGCACAGCCGAGGCCGACGCGGCGATCGCCGACCTCCAGCAGTTGGCCGATGCCGAGTATCAACAGGCCCATGAGCAGAACAATGAAGTGGCGCGCGTCGCCTAGAGCCGCACCTGCGAGAACGCCAAGAAACTGGCGCTCCTGGCAGCCTGCAGCGCCCGTCATGAGGATCCCGTCATCGACCCTCCCATTGTGGAATGGGCCACGCGGTTCGCCATGCACCAGACGCGTCGGCAACTCTACCTGGCCCAGATCTACGTCGCCGAGAACCCGTTTCATGCCGAGTGCCTGAAACTGCTGCGGAAACTCAAGGACGCCGGCGGCCAGATGGCGCGCAACAGACTGATGCGCGCGATGCGCTGCAGACTGGCCGACTTCGAACAGATCGTGGACACGCTCAGAATGCAGGGCGACATCGTCCCGGTCGAGATTCCTTCCAAGACGAAACCGGCTCAGGGATACCGGATTACCCAGTAATGGCCACAGGAAATCCGTCACGAATCCGTCGCAATCCGTCACGCAGGCGTGACGGATCTCCGGACGAATCGCGAGATTTCGGACCCGAAGAGGGCCGATTCGGCAAATCCGTCACGAATCCGTCACGGCCTCGCGTGACGGATTTCGGACGCCGTAAGGCTAAGGAATATAAGGAAAAACACACACACACTCTCCCTCTCTATTGGAATCCGTCACACGGGTGTGCGCGCGTCGCGTGTGCGCACGCGTGAGGGTGTCGTGACGGATTTCCGTGACGGATTCCCAACTGAAGGAACCCTGTATGCCACGTTGCGACCAATGCCGCTTCTTCTTTGCGTATCCGCCGGCACCGCATCCGGACCAAATGATCATCAACGGGGATGAGATCAAGGGCGGCGGTGAATGCCGACGAGTGCCGCCGCTGCCAGTCGAGGGCGACACGCTGGCCGACTTTCCCAAGGTCTGGAGCAGCTGCTGGTGCGGCCAATTTGAGGCAGCGGAGCCATCAGCCAGATGACGGGCGGTTCCTTCCCGTTGGGGGGCAACAACTTACGCCCGCGGGAACAGCCGCCGTATATGACAGAGTTTGTTTTGTGTCCGGTCCGATTTCCTGCGGCTAATCGCGTTCGACCCAGAACACGATGTCGAGGTGCACGCGCTCCGTCTGCCACTCGGCCGCAATTTCGCCGGCTCGATTCTGAAACGTGGCGCTATCCTCGGACTTCAAATGCTTTACGACGTGCCACTGTAGCAATGATCGTTTCGGGCTGCGGCTCTTCAGTCCCTTCGCCGTCAGGGAATCGAGGGGCAACTCCAGAACGGGCTCGATTCGATCCAGCTTGTACTTGTCGCGCAGGAGCCAATTGTACGTCGCTCCGCGAAGAAAGATGTTGAGGACTTTTCTGGCGACGCCCCAATGCCTGGCTCCAGGGGGCATTCGTCGCAGCAGACGCTTGGTCTCCGAATCGAGCAACTCCGGAAAGTTCGACCGGCTGCATGTACGTAACGCCTTGAGGTCTACATCGCAGAGCAGCTTTCGGAGTTTCGCAGCCAATCCAGGCGTCCGTTGGCCGCGAACTGTTGAGGGGCCAACGCTGGTGTAGGCCACCCAATCACGGGTTTTCGTGGTCAGATCACTCTTCGTAAGTCGCTTATCCACATTCGCCTCAGGCGCCAAGGAGTCAAAGATGCTGCAGATAGAGTACCGGTCTCTCTCTGAGATTGTTCCGTACGAGCAGAACCCTCGCAATAACGACCAGGCTGTCGATGCGGTCGCCCGCTCCATCCAGGAGTTCGGGTTCCGGCAGCCGATCGTGGTCGACGAAGACGGCGTGATCATCGTCGGCCATACGCGCTACAAAGCCGCACAGCAGTTGGGACTGGAAACCGTTCCGGTTCACGTCGTCAAGGGGCTCTCCCCTGCGCAGGTGAAGGCGTACCGGCTGGCCGACAACAAGACGGCCGAGATCGCCGAGTGGAATTATGACCTGCTGCCGATCGAACTGTCTCAGCTCACCGAGATGGACTTCGACCTCGACCTGATCGGGTTCTCGCAGGAGGATCTCGCCAAACTGCTCGATCCCGGCGTGCAGGAAGGCCTGACCGACCCGGACGAAGTCCCCGAACCGCCCGACGAGGCGATTACCCAACCGGGCGACCTGTGGATCCTGGGTGAACACCGTCTATTGTGCGGAGACAGCAGCAATCCGGAGCACGTCGACCGACTGCTCGACGGCGCGGACATCCATCTGGTTAACACCGATCCGCCGTACAACGTGAAGGTGGAGCCCCGCAGCAACAACGCGATCGCAGCAGGCCTGTCATCGTTTGAAGGAACGAAGCATCACCAGAAGTTCGACATCGAGCGGCACCCGGAGAAGGCGAAGCCCACACAGAAGAAGATGCGGGCGAAGGACAGGCCGCTGACGAACGACTTCGTCTCCGACGACGAATTCGACCGGCTCCTGCTCGCCTGGTTCGGCAACATCGCCCGTGTGCTGCTGCCCGGACGCGGGTTCTATATCTGGGGCGGCTACGCGAACTGCGCCAACTACCCGCCCGTGCTCAAGGCGACAGGGTTGTATTTCTCACAGGCCGTCATCTGGGTCAAGGAGCATCCCGTTTTGACCCGCAAAGATTTTATGGGAAATCACGAGTGGTGCTTCTACGGCTGGCGGGAGGGAGCCGGCCACAAGTTCTTCGGTCCCAACAACGCGCAGGACGTCTGGTCGATCAAGAAGGTCAACCCGCAGTCGATGGTTCATCTGACCGAGAAACCGGTCGAACTGGCCGTGCGGGCCATCCAGTACTCGTCGCGCAGCGGCGAGAACGTGCTGGACCTGTTCGGCGGTTCGGGATCGACACTGATGGGCTGCCAGCAGACTGGCCGCAACGCGTTCCTGATGGAACTCGACCCGCCGTACTGCGATGTGATCGTGCAGCGGTGGGAGCAGTTCACCGGAAAGAAGGCGGAACGGGAAGCGGACAGACCTGCTGCGGCATGAGCGACTGTTCTGCCTTTGTCTCCTGTTCCGACATGGTCCCGCGACATCAATCCAACCACCCGCCGCTTCATCCCTTGCGTTCGCCGTGTGAGGCTTTCGCAGATTGCAATTGGCCGTACGTGTGTTAGAGTCGAGCTCTTCCGTCCTGATCTACTGCCCGGACCGCCCACTCCTCGCAGGCACTGGCCCCCCTTCGTCACCGTTCATGCTCTCGCTCACGCACGCAGCTCGAGAACACGTCACCTCACTGCTATCCAATGAGGCTGCGGGGATGGCCGTGCGGATCTCGGACAGTCCAGAAGGGATCCAATTGGGGATCGACCGAGTCCGAATCGGCGATAAGACTTTCAATCGGGGAGACAAATGCGTTCTCGCCATTGATCAAATGGTGCTGCGAAAGATCAGCGGACAGACATTGGACGTGGAAGATGTCGACGGGCAGCCCAGGCTCGTGTTATTGAGCCAATGAATCCGCATTGAAGGATCATCAGGCCGCTCGGCCCTGTTCGTGCTGGTCCGCAGCGTACACCCCAAGTTGTCGGACAGGGTTCCCACGTCCGACGGAAAAATGTCCCGACGTGGCAAACGGGGGCCGTTGTGGCCGGGCAATCTGCACGACGGGCCGTCCGGGAACGACCGGTCAATCTCGTCGGCGATCGCCAGCAGTTCGACGAGATTGTACAGGTCGATTATGGCCGAGACCTCGCGGTCATTGCGGAGGTGCTGCAGGGCGGTGGTCAGCTGTCGCACTGCGAAGTGATGCTCCCGGGGCGGGAGCACGTCACAGGGCAAAAGGTGGAATGGGAAGCGGTCGTCCCACAGGTTACTCACGAAGCCTCGGTCTGATCCGCCTCGCCACGTCCGTCGGCTTCGAGATGCTCGAAGTCCGGATAATCCGTGATGGGAGCCACAACATCGTTGCCGAATTGGTCCTTGAACTGTCCGACGAACGCCGCCAGTCCCCGGTTCCATTCCCCGATGGTTTCGGCGAGTGCTTTGACGTCGCGGGTGTCCCAGAACCCGCTCTCGTCCTTGACGTGGCCCAGGACGCCCAGACGTTGGGCCTGATCGAGCAGCTTGACGACCAAGAGGTGGCACCGCAGGAAATTCTCGATGCCGCCGTCCTCGGGGTTCGAGGCGTACTGTGTCTTGCAGAACGCCTGCCAGTTCCAGCCGTCGAGCCCCGTCGGCACCGGTTGCCCGTCCGCCTCGACCGCGGTGGGATAGCGGCACAGCCCGAAGTTGGCGGCTTCGCAGCCGGGACCGGGCGAAGTGGAGAACGCGATGACGTGCCGCGGACGCACATGGGCGACCCGGTCATCCTGTATGAGCCAGTGGCCTGCCTGAGTCAGCAGCCAGCCCCGGTCCTCGTCATTCGCCACATGCGACGCATCGATGTTCTCGCCGGCCAGTTCGACAACGTCGCCGACCTGGCCGAACGGCAGGTCGCGCGCGGCCTGATTGAGTCGTTCGACCAGCTGTCGGGCCTCGTGCTCACTGCGAGGCTCTGCATGCAGCGAGTAATGAATCGTCAATCCCATGATCGTGTCCTTCCACGAAACGTCGCCCGTCATCGTCGCTGCTTGCATTCTCCTCGTCAGCCACGGTCAGCACGAACTCCGTGCCGCACATCGTGCATCGGAGAGTCTCATCATCTTCCTGCCAGACGAGGCGGTCGGCCGCCGCTTCACCACACAGTGGGCAAGCGAACTCCGGACTGACTCGGCCGCCGGGATAGGTCGCCATGGTCATGATCCCCTATGGTCAAATGAGGTTCATGGCGTCCGCCACGTACAACATCTGCTCACGCAGCCAGCGGTTGATCGCGCGTTTCGCCCGCCGGCGTCCGCCCCGTCGCCGGGCGATCTCGTGCGTGGCCAGCACGTTGCCGTCGGCATCGATCAGCACCAGCGTGTTTTCGATTCGATCGACGGTACAGATTTTCGGCGTCGTCATCTCGGGTCTCTCGTAATCTGGTGGGTTCATTGTTTGTGTCCGCTTCAGCCGTGAATCAGTTCGCCGCCGAGGAACACCCAGACGGCCATCGGGATCAGTTCGCGGGCTCCGGTGTCCAGCAGATCGGCGTGGCCCTTCGCTCTGTCCGCATCGCCGTTTGCAATCAGGTCGGCGATGATTCGCAGGTCGCGGGCGTCGTCGCCCGCCAGCGAATAACTCTCTGGGGCAACCTGATCAGCCCTGATGCGGAGCAACCTGGCCGCCTCGTTCGCGGTCATGGTTCGTGCCTCCTCGCGTGCCTGGCGGGCGGCGACCTGCTGGGAGAGGGTCGACATCGTTCCGGCCTTTCGTGGTTCGGGGTGCCAGTTTCGTGATGACCACCAGTTACCTCAGTTGGCCCCCGACATCCAGCGAGTTCCGACTCAAATTCCATGCATTCCCGACGACCGAAGCTGGGACAGATTCGTGGAGGCGCCACGGATGTCGAACGTCCCCCGCGTCGTTGCGCCCAGCTGGGTCCGTGTCGCGTCCGAAAGGCAGCCTGCAAACATTGTCCCGAGCCGACGAGAGAACGCCCCGCCGTCCGCGACGTGGGGCGTCGTGGGCCGCTGCCGGCCCATCACGCCTCGTGGGCGTGGAACTCGATCAGGGCGTCCTCCACCAGAAAGGTCGAGGCCGGATAGCACCGCCGCCATCGGACGTCTACGCACCCGCGCTCCTTGAGGAACGCCAGCGCAACCGCCGATTGCGTGCACGGGACGTCCGGCAGGCCTTGCCACAATTCGCCGGTGGTGACCCCCGCATCCGCGTGTTCGTCGATGAAGTGGGCCACCACCTTGTAGGCGTCGAGGGAACAGCGGTGCTCGTAGGTGGACCCGTCCTTGCGGACGACGGTCCGCACGAGGTGCCGCCCCTCGACGGCGAACGTCTGCCGGTCATAAATGGAATCAGGTCGGGGCATGCGTCACCCATCCTTTCCGTCCGCCGCTGTGACAGGCGGGTCGAGTTCGTCCGCGATCGCCAGCAGAACTTCGATGAGGTCCCAGAGGTCGATCACCGACGACGCCTCGCCCTCGTCGTACCGGTGCTGCATGATGGCCGTCACCTTGCGGATGGCGTCTGCGATCTCAGTCATCGATTCGCCCCCCTACTCGGCCAGCCGGAACAGCCCGCGGTCGACCTTCTCGAACCGGGCTTCCTTCCCCTTGTCGTTGATCTCGCGGAGGATGGCCGAATACAGCGTGGCGTGTGGCGTCTTGCCGCCGGGGCTCGACCAGTACCCCTTGGCCGCCATCCGCTCGATCATCGTTTTGGTGTTCAGCGGCTCCTTCGCTTCGCCCAGCACCTTGGCCGCCGCATCCAGAGCGCTCATCTTCCCTTCGGTCTTTTTGGCGGGGACCTTCTTCGCAGCGGCCGGTTTCTTCTCCGACGCCGCCTTGGCGGCAGCCGGCTTCTTCGGGGTCGCCTTCTTCGTAGTCGTCTTCCTGGCGGAGGTCTTCTGCGTGGTCTTCTTGGCAGTTGCCATCGTCGTGTCCCTTTCAGTCAGGGGTTCAAAGGAAAGGACCTCGACCAACACGGCCGGGGTCCAGGAGGTTTCCACGTTGCGGGAGGCGCGGAACGCGCGCGGCTTTCCATCAGCGCCCTCGAACTCGACCAGTTGCTGCGGCTGGTCAATCCGCACGCGGGCGCGGCACTCGTTGACCATCAGCAGCGTCCCGGTGATGCCGAGTTCCGGCACCCGGAACCGGGTGCCGGGTCGCAGGTGATTCAGTGGTTGTCGCATCGGTCGTGCCCCCGGCGTTTCGGTGTCAGCGCAGGACCACCACTTCCGGCCCGTCGTATTCATCTGGCTCGGCGTCTTCGTCGTCGTGTTCGATCGCGTCGACCGCGAGTCCCGACTGGCTGTACGCGCTGCTCACCACGCGTTCCTCGTCGGGGTCCAACTCGCCGGCGCTGGTGACCGGCAGGGCCTGCTGCGTATGGCCGTGGTCTCCGTAGTCGCAGGCGAAGACCACCAACGCGTCGGGGTCGTGATGGGACAACTCGTCGATCAGGTCGGCGACCGTCATGCCGGTCTTCAGGGTCCGCAGTTCGCTGCTGGTCAAGGTCTTCATCGTTGGGTCTCCTCGGTTGGGTTGGTCTGCCATCGTCAGGGCGGGGGAACCAAGTCCCGCCGACGCCCCCGCGCAGGGGGCGTTTCGGCTCATCCGTAGATGTGGTCCGCGAGGCCAACCACCAGAAAGTCGACGATCGCCTGCGTCGTTGCGTCGGCGGCGGGGACGTCGGCCCCCCGGTCCCAGTTGAAGACCGTTCGTGTGTCGGCCAGCCGCTGCACCCAGAGCTTCGAGATGCGGCTGTCGCCGATTTCCCATTCGGGGTTGTCCGCGTGTTCGGGGAATACAAGCGCGTCGAAGCGGTGGCCGCTCATCCGTCCGCAGACCCAGGTGCCGCCCCCCGAGGCGCGGCGGGTGACCTTGGTGAATTCGAGGTCGAAGGCGATGTCGTCGTGTTCGTGTTGTCCGTTGGCCGTGGCGTTCATCGTTTGGTCCTTTCGGTGATCGATGATGTACGCATGTATCGCTGTTGTGACATGAGTTACCTCTGGTGCCGGGACACATCCAGCGACTTCCGTCCGGATTCCTGAGAATTCAGCAGGTTTTTCGAGATGCCCGAAAACCCGAGCGAAGACGTCCCCCTGAACCCCAACGCCCTCGATGCCCAGGCGCTGGCACTGGTCCTCACGCGGGCCAGCGGCGGCCGGTCGCCCGTCACGGAGGCGGAGATTCGCCGGGATATCGCGGCCGGCGCCCCGACGAACGCGGACGGCACCATCAACGTCGTGCACTACGCAGCCTGGCTCGTGCGGCAGATGTCCAAGCAGACCGATGGCGAGTGACCCCCGAAAGCTGAGGCCCTCCGAACTGTGCCGGCTGCTCAACTCGACCCCGCTGGGCGAGGTGATCAGCGAACGGCAGCTGTTCCGTCATCGCACGCGCGCCGGGTTCCGGATCGGCGACGGCAAGACGGTCGACCTGCTGCGGTACGTGGCCTGGCTGGTCCACGTCCGTCACGAACCAAAACCGAAACCGGATACCGATCCGTATGAGACACTCAAGGACCGCGCCCGGGCCCGCAATGCGGCGCTGTCACTGGCGGGGCGCGACATCGGCGAGCTACCGGCGATCGTCGACCCCGAAAGGAAACTGCGGGCGGAAACCGATTTCCGGTTCTTCTGCGAGGTCTACTTTCCGCAGACGTTTCACCTGGCCTGGTCGCCAGACCACCTGAAGGTGATCGGCCGCATCGAACAGGCCGTGCTGCACGGCGGGCTGTTCGCGATGGCCATGCCCCGCGGCAGCGGGAAGACGACGATCTGCGAGTGCGCCTGCATCTGGGCCGTGCTCTACGGGCACCGGGAGTTCGTCTGCCTGATCGGGTCTGACGAAGGGCATGCAATGGACATGCTCGACTCGATCAAAATGGAGTTCGACGGCAACGAACTGCTGCTGGCCGACTTCCCCGAGGTTGTGTTTCCTAACCAGGCGCTGCAGGGGTTCGCGAATCGCCGCAGCGGCCAGCTCTACCAGGGCGAACGGACCCATATCGGTTGGACGGCGAAAGAGGTTGTGCTGCCGACGATCCCCGGTTCGAAGGCCGGCGGCGCGATCATCAAGGTGGCCGGCATCACGGGCCGTATCCGCGGCATGAAGTACAAGCGGTCCGACGGCCAGACTGTCCGGCCGTCTCTGGTTGTTCTGGACGACCCGCAGACTGACGAATCGGCCCGCTCGTTGACTCAGTGCGCCAACCGGGAGAGTATCTTGGCCGGCGCGGTGCTGGGTCTGGCCGGACCCGGGAAGAAGATCTCCGGAATCATGCCGTGCACGGTGATCCGTCCCGGCGATATGGCTGACAATATCCTCGATCGCGACAAGCATCCCGAGTGGAACGGCGAGCGGACGCGGATGGTGTACTCGTTTCCCACGAACGAGAAGCTGTGGGACCGGTATGCCGAACTGCGGTCGGAGGGGATGCGGGCCGGAGATAGCGGAGCGGCGGCGACCGAGTTCTACCGTCAGCATCGCGAGGAAATGGACGTCGGAGCGGTGGTGGCCTGGGCTGAACGGTTCAACCACGATGAACTGTCGGCCATCCAGCACGCGATGAATCTCAAGCTGCAGGATGAGGCAGCGTTCTATGCGGAGTATCAAAACGAGCCGTTACCGGAAGAGACCGTCGACGACGATTTGCTCACAGCCGACCAGGTCGCCGCCAAGACAAACGGGATGCGGCGCTGCGAGATCCCGATCGGCTGCAATCACCTGACGATGTTCGTCGACGTGCAGCAGAAGCTGCTGTTCTACGTCGTCGCCGCCTGGGAGGATGATTTCACCGGATACGTCGTGGACTACGGCACTTATCCCGACCAGAAACGGGCGTATTTCACGCTCCGCGATGCGCGACTCTCGCTGGCGGCCGTGGCCGACGGCACAGGACTCGAAGGCTCGATCTATTCGGGCCTCGAGGCGCTGACTCAGAACTTGTTCTCACGCGAGTGGCCGCGCGACGACGGTGCCGGGATGAGAATCGAGCGTTGCCTGATCGACGCCAACTGGGGCCATTCGACCGATGTGGTCTACCAGTTCTGCCGCCAGAGCCCGCATTCGGCCGTGCTCATGCCGTCCCACGGGCGGTTTGTCGGTGCTTCAAGCATTCCGTTTTCCGAGTACAAGCGGAAGCCGGGTGACCGCGTCGGGCTCAACTGGCGAATTCCGAATGTCCGAGGCAAACGGGCCGTGCGGCACGTCGTGTTCGACACCAACTGGTGGAAGTCGTTCGTGCACGCGCGGTTGGCGGTGGCGATGGGCGATCGCGGCTGTCTGTCGCTGTTCGGAGCCAGGGCGGAAACGCACCGGCTGATCGCCGAGCACATCACGGCCGAGTACTTCGTGAAGACTGAAGGACGCGGACGGACGGTGGACGAGTGGAAACTGCGCCCGGAGCAGTCGGACAACCACTGGCTCGATTGCCTGGTGGGCTGCTCCGTTGCGGCGTCGATTCAAGGAGCGGAACTCTTCGGATCGGCCGTACGAACGAGGAAAGCGCGTCGCCGAATTCGACTTTCAGAGTTGCAGGGCCGATCGAGTTGAATCGACGCAAAGGAATGCCGCTCTCCGAACCATTTGACCAGCAGCGTTTGCACGAAGATACTCGCTGCATGAGAACTGTGAATCGCATGGCGGCCATCGTCACTCCGAGAGCTCCGTTTTTCGAGTGGTCGGAGTCCGTTTTGGGGCAGGATGACGGTCAATGCGGCCCGGAAGAGTTTCGCTCTGTGCTCTTGCTGCCGGAGCGAGCTGAGATCAACGATGCGTTCAAGGAGGCATTCGCCGACATCTTTGATGAAATGTTGGTCTCGTCAGTCCACTCCTCCGCACTGTAGCCGAAACGTCGTCGCTTCAGCATGTTCCGGGAGTGATTCGACATCCTGCTCGTTGATCGTGTCCACGACGCCGCGGGCGAACAACTGATTCAAGATGAGGAGTGATTCCGACAGTCGTTTTCCGGTGTTCCTCGTCCATGATTTCCCTTCACGAACTGCGTCCGGTCTGTTTCCCCGACGCAGTTTTCGCGCTGTCAAAAACTGCTCCGGTCGCGATCACCGGGTGGAGTTAGCGAGTTGCCGCAGTATCGTTGTGACGGCGCGCGGAAGTTGGTCTTCGACCCACGAAATCAACTTGATTGGCGGCATCGGTGTCGAGACCGAGGCCTGATGCCACACAGTCCATTAACGCCTTGGCTCCGTCGACCTGAAATGAATTCACCCTTGATTTCATCTTGATCATTGACACTCCTCAGCCATGACCAGGGTGCAGTTAAGTTCTCAACGATCCCGTTTCGAGCGCTGCTGTGCACATACTGGTCCGTCGACACTTCTGACGGGTTTCTCGATACGGCCTTGGCAAACAGTCGTGTCAGCGCGGTAGATTGGAACTACAGCGGGTTGCGCCGTGTGGTTGTAACGAATGTTTGCAGGGATTCATGACGATGCGACGACTTGGTCTGGCCCTCTCCGGTGGCGGGTTCCGAGCCACCATCTTTCATCTTGGACTCGTCCGTTTCCTCCGCGATGCGGGAATTCTTCCCGATGTGACTCACATCACGTCCGTCTCCGGCGGAAGCATTATCGCCGCTCATCTGGCGTTGAACTGGGACCGGTATTGCGGATCACCGGAGCAATTTGAGGCTGTTGCAAAGGAGTTGCTCGACTATCTTCGGCTCGATGTCCGCAACCGCATCGTGCGAAGGTATCCGTTTACGATACCCGTTCGGATGGGGCGTCGTCTGCTCCGGCGCGACGTCGACCGCTGGATGACGCGGACCGGACTCTTGGAGTCGTACTACCGGCGACATCTGTACGGCGACACCAGTCTGTTTGAGCTGCCGGAACGGCCGCAGTTGCACTTACTGGCGACCAACCTCAGCGAGGGAGGCCTGTGCTCCTTCACTCAGCGCGGGTTGATCTTTCAGCACCGCACATCACCGACGTCGTTCCGGTTTGACCGCGTTCAGGTGGACCTGGCAACGGTGGCCATGGGAGTGGCGGCGTCGTCCGCCTTCCCGGGGTTCTTTCCACCGCTGCAGCTCACGAGTTCTGATGTGGGCGCATCTGAAGGGGATTTCGGCCGGCAATCCTTCACAGATGGAGGGATCTTCGACAACCTCGGCATCCGCATGTTTCGGTTTATTGAACGATCCTGGATCGGACGCGAAGCGCGGTTGCAACGACATGACTTTGTCGATCTTGAGGCCGCTCTGAAGGCGGTCAATGCGGCGCTGGTGAGTTCTGAGGAACTGCCCGGAGCGCGGTTCAGTCGTCTGCTGTCGGCCGCCGCGCATGACGCGCACCGTTTCGACAGTGCCGACGAACTGCTGGAGTGTCTGTCGAATGTGATGGTCGATTCACAGTTGTACCGTGACTCCAATCTCGACGGGCTGCAAATCGCGATGACGGATGCGCAGTCATTGCTGGACTCGGCCCGCTGCTCGGCCGAGCCGTTGCCCCGTGACGACCATCCGTGGCTGAACCGGCAGATCCTCGGCGCGGCTTTTCAACTGATGACCGGAAAGCCGTGCCTGCGGCCTTTCGGTGCAGGACTCGACGGCGTGCTGGTCAGCGACGCAGGCAAGCCATTCCAAACCGTCACAGAGTCTCATCCGGGCAGTCTGATCGCCACGTCGATGCGTTCAACTGACATTCTGATGGACCGCGTCGGGCAGCTGGAGAGAGAGACATTTGGCGACGCTCCCGGGTTTGTATTCGCGTCCACGTCCCACGAAGTCTTGCCCGAGGAGGATGAAAACGCGATCCCGGTGGCAGTGCAGCGCCGGATTCCCACAATCCGAACGGACATGGACCGCTTCTCGACGGACGAAATCAGTAGCCTGCTTCGCCACGGCTACTGTGTCGGCCGCCAGATGTGCCGCGAAAATGCGGATCTTTTCGGCGAAGACCTGCCCGCAGGGCCGCCGTGGGATCCACTGGTCCCGGACAAACCGGCGGTACCGGTGCTCACAGCCAAGAGGGAGCGAAGAAAGGCGGCATCGGAACCAACCAGACAGGCCCGCCAACTTCACAAGTCGTCCCAGCGACGGATCTGGAGCACGATGTGGGATTACCGTGACTGGGTATCGTACATCTATATCCCGATCCTCGTTCCGTTGCTGCTGTTCGGCCCTTATGTCGGTTACCGGGTGTACCGCCAGTCGCAACTGATCAGCAGCGTCTCGGGCGCGCTGCAGCATGCGGGACCGTTTCTGATCAAGGCATTCGAGCTGTTGGAGAGCGGGCCCGTTGAACGCTGGGAATCAATGCCGTTTGACGACGTTGCGCAACTCGAACCGGAGAGCCTGGGTGGGGTCGACGTACTGCACGACCAGCGAATCATCGACTTGCGGGCGCGCGACAGCAGGTATGAGTACCACCGCTTGAACGTTCGACGATCTGAGGAGACGGACGCGGAGGGTCCGCCGGTCTTGAGACTTCGTGAGCAGACTGCGATCGATGATCTCCGTGTTCGATCGCCCAGTTCTGCTCTGCGGCCTCGAATCAGCAAGGTAGTCTCAGTGCCGGGAGATTCGACGGAGGGATTTACCTGGCAGATTGCGTTTGACCTGTCTCATGTTCCGCTCGGGGAACTGGCCGACGTCATTGTCGAAACGCAGCAGCCACAGTCCGAATCATCACTCGATCTACAACCGGTCACTAACGCAGGAATCACGGGAAATCCTGGCGTCTTGACGCTGATCGTGTTGTTGCCCGAGAACAGGCCTTTCAACGACTACTGGGTGCTGCGAACCGATCGCAATGAACCGGGTCTGGTTAAGAGGGTCGTCCCCAACAGCGCTGCCGGCGGCGGAAACGACACAGTGATCATGATTCAAATCGCTCGACCGGAGCCTGACTCGATCTATGAGTGTCATTGGACGTGGAAAGATAATGCTGCAGATTGAGGCACATGACAGCAATTGAGTTCCGATTCCAGAAACTGCGAATGCTAGCGGTTCTCAATTGTGCGTGAGCTTGGACGCGATGCGCTCGATTCGATGATGTCCGCCCGGATTACGGTCGACCTGATCTCAACTTCCCAACCGCTCCGCTCCGAAAGGTACTGCCGCACCCAATCCGTATCCGCCTCGATATCGGCGGCAAGATCGCGCGGTGCCACGGATTCGATTTCGACCCGCACCGTCTCGCCGACTATGTCGACATTCAGCCGTCGCATGACCACGTCCGTGTAGAGTTCGGGCCGCTCTCGCCGCAGTGCGGAGAGGTGCCGCTGAATCGAGTGCTTCGTGACAAGTTCCTGCAGGGAAAAGCCGAGTGGCAACGAGATCAACACGATCGCGGCGACTGTGACGACAATGCCCCTTCGCGCCTCTCGCCAGCTGCCATATCCCTGCACGATGTAGACGAGCGCACCACTGAAAACGATGCCACCGAGGTTCGCCAGAAACAGGATTAACGCTCCGAGCGCGACTTCCTGATTCAGAACGAGCCCCACCTCGGGGATGGCGGTCTTTCCCAACGCGAGTCCGATGCCCACGACGCACAGCGGTGGCACCAGCGCCACTGCGATGGCCACACCGGGAATCGCATCACCGATGCTGCGCCGCGTGCTGGCGAATGCACCAGCGGTGCCTGCAGCAACGGCCACGACCAGGTCCAGCACGGTTGGTGAAGTCCGTCCGATGATCTCACTGCCGGCAGTCTGTACGCCAACGATCATCGCCGCGAGGTAGGAAATCCCGATCGTGCAGATAGCTCCTGCCAGCATTGTCAGCGCGGCTTGAGCCAGCAGTTTGCGATTCCTCGTCGCCAGTGCATAGGCCATGGCGCCGATGGGCTGCATCAATGGAGCGATGATCATGGCGCCGATCACCGTCGCCGCGCTGCTCGCAATCAGCCCGTTCGTTGCAATCAGAGCCGACAGGCCCAAGAGGATAAAGAAGCCCAGTGTTGGATTTGCGGCTTGAGTCTGCCGTGCGAGAACTTCGTCAGCGGGCGTCGGGCTTTCGAGGAAGACTTTCCAGCCCGTCGAGATCAGTGTTCGCGTCTGTGGAGGCTCACTCATGCGGTCTGCTGTCTGTTGTGGTGTCCGCCTTGTGCAGGATCTCGCTTCGTCATTCTGTGATTCGACATGTCCGTCGTTGTGGCGGATTGTCGGACAGATGTTCCAGCGTGCTTGACAGAGAGTGACGACCACTCACAGCCTGGTGGATAGGGTGCGGGAAAAGGTGTCCAACGCTCTCGACCGCCTTGCGACGACATGGGACGGGCGGGCTGAAGCTAACACGAGAACCGATCAGCGTCGGGGAGTAAAGGCTACGATCTTGCGTGAGTAACGTTCGCCCCGGCGAATCGTCTGGGAAGGAAGTTCGCCAAACAGCGCCCGGTATGCTCCGGCGAACCGCCCGAAATCAAGAATGCCGAAACTCGCGAGAACGCTTGAGACGTTCGTGGCAGCAGGGTCAGCGGCGAGCAGTGCATCGCGCAGCACGTGGAATCGTCTCAGCCGGGCGTACCGGGCAGGGCTGGTCCCGATCCATTTATGAAAAGCTCGGCGGAGCGTTCTTTCGGACACGGCTGCGGAACTTGCCAACTCCGACACGCAGGGCGGCTTCGCCGAGCCGGAGATCGGATCCTCCATCATCTGAAGAATCTCTCGACGATCGACCATTGGACGCCCTCGTCCGCGCTCCGAAGTTCGCTGCCTCATGGGAATCGAACATGCCGCCAATTCGTGCAGTGCTCGTACGCCGAAACGTGATTCCGCCGGGTGAGTTTCCTCATCGCCGATCGGAGACCCGACCAGCGATTTGATGACGCGGCGGATTCGATTCAGTCGCTGCCGGCCGACTTGCGCCACTCGACACTCTGGGGGTCGCCTGTTGGCACTGGAGCGTTCTTCGTCGGCCGCAGCCGGCTGCGGAACAAACAGCGAAAACCATTCATTCCAACCGTCAGCGCGGATGCAGAATTCGGAGCCCGACGCCGCAACCATCAACGAGCCGTCATCCAATCGCTGCCCGTTGACGACGTTCACCGTGCACCGATTCAAAGGGACGAACAGCGCATGACCGCCGGGAGAAATCTCTCCAGTCGTGACCATGCTGCCGCCCGCGATCCCCCACTGAAGGTGCAGCCCGCCGACACTCATCGCACCGACGACCCATCTCGACTGATCGCGACGACGGGGGGTCATCTGAACGTCCGCGTGCTGAATCGTGTCCTCGTATGCGTCGAATTCCGTGAAGATACGCTGATGCATCTCAGACGTTACCGTCCGATTGACATTTCTGGCCGGAATCTGCATAGCCGAAATTGTGAAGCCGACTGCATCATCAACTTGACAGCTTCCTCGTCCAAGTTACAACCGAAGCCTGTCAACTCTTCTCCGTGTCGGATCAGGACGTAGATAGCGGCAGTACGAATCAGTCGGACGATCCCACCTTTCGAGCAATGTATTGGAGCCAATGATGCAGTCGAGACAACTCATCGTTACGATCGGACTACTGCTCGCGGCCTTGGCGAGCGGGGCCGGTGCCGCGGACAAGCCGAACATCCTCGTCCTGTGGGGTGACGACATCGGCTGGTCAAACCTCGGATGCTACAACCACGGTGTGATGGGCTACGGCACGCCCAACATCGATCGGATCGCCCGGGAGGGGGTACTGTTCACCGATCACTATGCTCAGCCCTCCTGTACGGCGGGCCGGGCCGCGTTCATTACCGGGCAATACCCCATTCGCTCCGGGATGACGACGGTCGGGCAGCCGGGTGACGCGCTCGGCCTCCAGGCCGCATCTCCCTGCCTCGCGGAGGTGTTGAAGGCCGAGGGCTACGCAACGGGGCACTTCGGTAAGAACCACCTCGGCGACCGCAACGAACACCTGCCCACGGTGCACGGTTTTGATGAGTTCTACGGGAACCTCTACCACCTCAATACGCAGGAGGAGGCCGAGCAGCGGGACTACCAGAATTTCGGCAAGCAGTACTCGGGCTCGCTCGAGGCGTACGAAGAGAAGTTCGGCACACGTGGCGTGATCCACTCCGTCGCCACGGACGTCGACGACCCGACCGAGCATCCGCGGTTCGGTCGCGTCGGCAAGCAGAAGATCGAGGATACGGGGCCGCTCACGCAGGAGCGGATGAAGACGTTCGACGGCGAGGAGGTGATCCCCAGGGCCGTTGACTTCATGAAGAAGGCTGATGAAGCTGACAAGCCGTTCTTCGTGTGGCTCAACACCAGCCGCATGCACCTCTACACCCGGATCGGCGACGAGTGGCTTCGCAAGGTCGAGACAATCACCAGCGAGGAGGATTACCACGGGGCCGGCATGATGCAGCACGACCACGAGGTCGGCCTGGTGCTGAAGGCCCTCGACGACATGGGGCTGACCGAGAATACGCTGCTTGTGTACTCGACCGACAACGGCCCGGAGCACTCCTCCTGGCCGCACGGAGCCACAACGCCGTTCCGTGGCGAGAAGATGACGACCTACGAAGGGGGTGTCCGCGTGCCTTGCGTCGTCCGCTGGCCCGGCAAGATTCCCGCCGGTAGGAAACTGAACGGCATCCAGGGGCATCAGGACCTGTTCACGACGCTCGCGAAGGGGGCCGGCATCGACGACGTTGCAGAGCGGGTCATGGAGGAGAAGCAGCAGTACATCGACGGTCTCGACAACCTCGACTACTGGATGGGTGAGGCCGAGAAGTCGAGCCGCACCCACATCTTCCACTACTACGAGAGCAAGCTGACCGCCGTCCGCATGGGGCCCTGGAAGTTTCACTTCTCGACGAAGGAGGACTACTACGCGAACGTCATTCCCAGGACGGTGCCGCTCGTGTTCAACATCCGCATGGACCCCTATGAGAGCTACGACAGCCCCGACGCCTACGGGCACCTGATGCAGAAGGTCTCCTGGCTGCTGGCCCCGATGGGCGAATTGATGGGCGAGCATCTCGAAACGCTTGCGGAGTACCCTCCGGTCCAGGGGGGCAAGTCCTTCGACATGTCGAACGTGGTTGACGAGTTCATCAAGAAGGGCAGGCAATGATCGAAAGGGCACGTCAGCATGACTGACAAGCGAGAGAGAACAGCTCACGCCGCCGTAGCCGCCAAGCAGCGCGTCGATGCCAAATTGGGGGATATCTGGTGGGCGATCCTGCTGCGTGGCCTGTTGGCTCTCGGTCTGGCGTTCTGCGCGTTCGTGTGGCCGGAGCAGACGTTGGGGCTGCTCGTCAAGCTGCTGGGCGGCTACTTCCTGATCGACGGCATCATCGGGGCCATCAGCGCGTCTCGAAGCGGCGACAAGACGACTCCGCTCGTACAAGCGATTGTGAGCCTGGCCATCGGGCTCATCTTGTTGCTGTGGACCGGCATCAGTGGCAAGCTGTTTTTGATTCTCGTTGGCATCTGGCTGGTGCTGCAGGGATTGGGCCTGTTGTGGGCAGCCTTTCGGATGGACTCAGCTGACGAGCAGCGGGGTCTGGCCATGGTGATCGGCGGCGTGATGGCTCTCATCGGTGCCGTGTTCGTCTTCTGGACCGACACCGGTGTCGTGGCCATTTCGTGGCTCATCGGAATTGGTACCGCGGTGATCGGTGGGCTGCTGATTTACCTGGCGACGCGGGTGAGGAACCTCAGAGGTCGAATAATCAGCATCGGTTCCAACCCGTAGCGGGCGTCGACGGCTCGGTGATCCGCTCCGAGGAGGGAAACGCGCTAACCGGCGTGCAGCAACGTGCGTGCGCCAACTCGCAACGCAATCCCACAATTGCGGCGGCACGACTCGCCAACGCTGCCGTTTCAGATCACAGACGCATCCAGGCGCGAAGACCAAGCACAACGGCCGTGTCGTTCGCCTGGACCCCGGGTTGGACAACCTGCAGGTCTCCGGTCACGCGAAACCAAGGCGTGATTGCTGCGTTGTAGTACACTTCACCGCCGTGGAGATCATCGATGGGAACAATCGGGCTCACGAGGTTTTGGAATTCTCCGCTGAGCCCACTGTAGAAATAGCCGACTCCGATGCGATCCTGTGGTCGACACGGGATGAGACCTTGCGCCTGCACAGCCACGTTGGCAACCCACTCGTAGGGACACGTCTCTGGATCGGCGTATCCCCACTGGCTCAACAGGCCGATGTTTCGTTCGGGATTCTGTCCGTCCGCCCACAGGGTCTGTTCAAGGAAGTACTGCACAGACCAGGACGTGGTCTGTTGGGCCGGGACAAGTCCTGTGACGGGATCGAAATTCCATCCGGTCGGGTCGAGCGACGTGAAGTCACCGGCCGCCCAGGTCGCCTGAAACCCGTGTGAGCCCGGGAGACCTCCGAGTTCCGTGAAAAATCGCCAGTAACCAAGCAGGTTGGCGCCGTTGTCGAACAGATCGCTGAGCCCGCTGGTGGTGGGGATGTTGTTGCTGTCGTAGACCATCAGGGAGCCCTGAATCTGCCCCTCGTGCATCTTGACGAGGCTGGCCCCGAGGAATGACAGCGGATAGGTCCGGGCGGCCGTCATCGGCATGAAGATGGACGCATTCATGAATCCGTCGATTCCGCGGCCGGTTTGAGGATACAGCATATTCAGCAGATCGAAGGCGTTGAACTTGCCGATGGAAACCGCCCACTCCTCAGACAACGCCTGCTGGAACAGCAGGCCTGTGATCGCCGTTTCGTTCTCGAGCGTTGGATACAGCATGTTCGCGTTGACCGGCGCAAGACCAGCCGCGTTCAGAATCACGTCATCGCCGTACCGCGTTTCGGCGTGCATGATGACTTGCCCACCCTCCCACAGCCCCATCGTCGTGCTGTCGAGGATCAGGAACTGATCAAGTTTGCCACCGTACGCGCTGTCCTGAGAGCCACCACCGGTCGTCACACGCTGACCAAACTGCGTGAACTGCGCGTCATAGATGAGGCCCTTCTCAGCCAGACAAGGTTGCAGCCCGCCGAAACCGTTGGTGAGTGACGGTCGTGTGCAGAAATCGTCGCAGCAACTTGGTCCCGCTTTGAGCCCACCCGGAACACAAGCGTCTTTGTCGTCCACCGTGGACACACGTTCGCTAGATGCCAACTCGATCCAAGACGACGGCCGAT
>ERZ869936.616-NODE-616-length-31802-cov-8.340536_pt1 | contig 31802 bp, 19 predicted proteins | sample MGYA00520876_ERZ869936 | MGnify/ENA primary metagenome ERZ869936 (study PRJEB32218, sample SAMN09650985) | biofilter metagenome | isolation source: enrty point of leading RO module | place: Saudi Arabia: Thuwal, RO plant located on Red Sea | collected 2016-02-17 ... | reverse complement strand
GAGGAGTGATCGCCGGCCGGCGGGCTGACAATATCCGGTTCGCTCGCGCCCAGAAAGGCCGGGAAGCCGGGCTGCACTTCCTCGGCCGGCTTACGATAGTCGCCCAGCGTCAAGCGGTGTGTCGGCGGGGCGTCGGCCGATGCGTCGACCACGGCCATCGCCTTGGGCAGCTCGGCCGGTTTGAGATGTTCGTGCTCCGCCAGCTGCTTCTTGAGCTCGTCGTAACGCTGCTTATCTTCGCCTTTGAGCTTGCTGCCGGTGACGGCGTTCATTTTCGGCGAAATGTAACGCATGACCTGAAACGAGATCTGCCGCTGCATGCAACTGCGGTCTTCGGGTGGCGTCTCGACGGCGGTTCGGATTTCGGCATCGAACTTGATCAGCGCGGCGGAGAACGCCGCCTCGCGCTTCGGTTCGAGCAGTGCGTCAATCTGTTTGCGAATCGGCTTGGTTGCTTCTTCCCATACCGCACGTTTCTCGGCGTAACGTCGCTTCTGCTCAACGGTGGCCACGGCGGCGTCGTCACGCGGCAGCAGCGTGGCGAAGAAAGATTGCAAACGGAAGTAGTCGACCTGCGTGATCGGATCGAACTTGTGATCGTGACAGCGGGCGCAGCCCATCGTCAGGCCCAACAGTGCCAGCGATGTGGTATCGGTCAGGTCATCGTGAATTTCCTGACGGCGCTGACGCACGTCGGCGGCGTTTGATTCATCGGGGTACAACCGGTTGAGCCCCGTGGCCACCAGTGCCTCGGGGTTGTCCGGTTCCAATTCGTCGCCGGCCAACTGCTGCCGAATAAAGCGGTCGTAGGGCAGGTCGGCGTTGAACGCTCGGATCACGTAGTCACGATACTTGTGAGCACTCGGGCGAAACTCATCGGCCTTAAAGCCGTCGGTTTCGGCATAGCGCACGATGTCGAGCCAATGCTGTGCCCAGCGTTCCCCGTATCGTGGTGAATCGAGCAGGCGCTCCACGAGCCGTTCGTAGGCGCCCGGGCCATCGTCCGTCAGAAAAGCTTGCTGCTGCTCGTCCGTGGGCGGCAAGCCGGTTAGGTCGAACGTCAGACGCCGCAGCAGCGTCCGCTTGTCGGCTTGCGGGCTGGGCTGAAGACCTTTGTTCTCCAACTCCGCAAGGACAAAGGCGTCGATGGGATTCGCGACCCAGCCGGCATTCTCGACCTCAGGAACCGCGGGCCGACTTGGCGGGCAGAAGGGCCACGTACCGTCGTTGAACGAGGGAAGTTCCGCCGCGCCCAGCGATCCGACCAGAAGACAGACCATACCCGCGATCGCGGCGCGGAACCGGGGGTGTCGCTGTCGCCGAGGGTGCATCGTGCGCTGCTCTCCGGGGCTGCCGGGCGGGGGACAGTGGCGTGGCCCGCATCATAGCCTGTTTGGGGTAGGCCCCGCAACCTTTTCCGGCGCGCCGCTGCACAACCGATGTGCTGGGAAGCCAAACAGTTGGCACCGATCTTATCGCCGCTCGAGTGTTGCCCTCGAGTCGTCTTCCGCCGAGAGCGTTCCCTCGGCAACGGTTTGTATTTCGACCATCTGTCGATACAGCCCCGACTGCGCAAGAAGTGCCGCGTGCGTGCCGACTTCGACGATCTGGCCATCTTCGAGCACGACGATGCGATCGGCATGGGTGATCGTGCTTAGACGGTGCGCGATGACGAACGAGGTACGCCCCCGCATCAGCGTGACCAGGCTCTGCTGGATCAGCCGCTCGCTTTCGCTGTCGAGGTTGCTCGTGGCCTCATCAAGGATCAGGATCCGCGGGTCGGCCAGCAGCGCCCGCGCGATAGCGATTCGCTGCCGCTGGCCGCCGCTGAGACGCACGCCGCGCTCGCCGATGATCGTATCGTAACCGTGGTCAAGCGCCGTGATGAACTCATGGGCATTGGCGGCCATGGCGGCCTGTTCGATCTGTTCCTGCGTGGTTTCTCGTGCAGCGTAGCCGATGTTTTCCCACACCGTGCCGTCAAATAGAAACACATCCTGCTCGACGATGCCCAGGATGCGGCGGTAGCTCTCCACGTTGATCGAGCGCAGATCGATACCGTCCAATTCGACACTGCCCTCGGTGGGATCGTAGAAGCGTGCCACGAGGTTGGTGAGCGTGGTCTTGCCCGCGCCGCTACGGCCGACCAAGGCGATCGTTTCACCGGCGTTGACGTCGAGATCGACGTTTCGCAGCACGAGATCGCGCGATCCGGGGTAGCGGAAGCTCACGTCGCGCAGCGCGACGCGGCCTTGGACCTCATGTTTTTGGACGATGAGGGCGCCGGGGCGGTCGGCCATCTCCTGCGGCTCGGCCAGCAGGTCGAGCACGCGGTCGAGCGCTGCCAAACTGTTCTGAAACGCCGTGGCGCTGCCCGCCAGCGTGGCCAGAGGACCCAATAGCATCGCCAAGTAGACCAAGAACATCATCAGATCGCCCAGGTCGATGTCGCCTTCCAGCACCCGAATCCCGCCGTAAAGCAGCAGGGCGGCGCTGGCCAACGGCAGGAGGATTTCCCACACGACCTCGACGATCCGCGCCCACCACCACACGTGCAGTTGTTGCCGCGCCATGAAGTGGTTGTCGCGCGTAAAGCGGCCCGACTCGCTTCGCTGCCGGCCGAAGGCGCGCACGACGCGCATGCCCGCGAACGATTCGGTCGCCATGCTGTCGATGTCCTGCCGCTGGTGGCGGATGTCGCGATACAGCGGACGAATGCGGGCGATCCAGGTGCGGTGCGTGAAGAACACCACAGGTAGCAGAATCAGCGAACCGACGAGCAGGCGCCAATCGATCACCGCCAGGATCGCCAGGCAGCCGACCAATTGAATGATCGCTCGCCAGGGATTGTACAGCATGCTAAAGATCAACTCGGCAATGCTGCCGGCATCGTCTCGCAACAGGCTGGCCACGCCTCCGCTCTTGAGGTTGTGTACCCGATGCAGCGGCAAACGCACGGCGTGGTCGAACGCCCGGCGGCGCGTGGCGACCTGCACGCGTGTCACGGCTCGCGTGGCGTACCAGCGACCCCACAGCCGAATCAGCGTTTCGACGATGGAGATCGCCACGACGCCGCCGGCCAGCCACCACAGGAGCTGCAGCCGGCTCTCCGGCTCGGGCAGGAAGTTCGAAAACGGCGGCTCGAGCGGCTTGCCTCCCAGCACGTTGTCGATCACGAGCTTCGTGGCCACCGGTGGCAACAGCGACAGCAGCGTGGCGACGGTCAACGTCGCCAGCGCAAAGACGACCGAACCTCGGTGCCCGGCCAGCAAACCCCAGAAGTCGGCGAACAGCCGCCAGAAACCCCGCGGCTGGTCACTCCTCGACCGCTTGCCATTGCCTGCGGCCTGCTGCTCGCGTCGGCGCTCGCGCAGCGATCCCCGATATTGGGCAAACCGTTCGCGGCTACGTCGGGTGGGCATGCGACTTTCTAACCAGCGGTCGTGAGCGGAACTCTCTCATTCTACGCACGGGTCTCGCCTCGGGGCACCACTTGGCATGCCCGGCGATGGTCAATCTGGCTTCAACTTTCGTGTAGCGGTATAGTTAGGAGCAACTGAGGCGGCGCACTGCAAAGTCTATGGAATCCCGAGGATCGATGGCAAACTCCAACCCCGCCGCGCCGCTATCCAATAAGATGCCCTCGGGCATCCCCTACATCGTCGGAAACGAGGGCGCCGAGCGCTTCAGTTTCTACGGGATGAAGGCGATCCTGAAGATCTACCTGATCGCCTTGTTCGTGCACTTCGTGGACGAAAGCACCGTGCCGTCGGACCAGATGGCTGAGGCCGAGGCCCAGAGCACGGAAATCGTCCACTTGTTCGTGGCGGGGGTGTACGCGTTTCCGTTGATCGGCGCCATCATGGCGGACCGATTGCTCGGCAAGTACCTGACGATTTTCTGGGTTTCCCTGATCTATTGCGCCGGGCACGCGGTGCTGGCCGTTGCCGGCCGTTTCGGCGCCATGGACCAGTTCGCGGCGGCCGAGTTGTCGATGTATCTCGGACTGGGGCTGATTGCCATCGGCTCCGGCGGCATCAAGCCCTGTGTGTCGGCCAACGTCGGCGACCAATTCACGGCGGCCAACTCCCACTTGGTGACCCGGGTCTATCAGGTTTTCTATTTCATCATCAACTACGGCTCGTTCTTCTCGACCGTGCTCACGCCGCTACTCTTGCGGTATTTCGGCGCGGAGGTGGCCTTCGGCGTGCCGGGCGTATTGATGGGGATTGCCACGCTGGTCTTCTGGATGGGCCGCCACAAGTTCGTGCACGTGCCGCCCAGCCCCGGTGGAAAGTTGGGGCTGTTCGACACGTTGGTCACGACGTTGTTGTTTACGCCGCTGTTTTCGCTGATCATCGGTTACTTCGTGCTCTGGGAGCATCACCTGGGACAGGCACAGCAGGCCGCGGGCGACGCCTACGAGGGCGTCACGGGCGAGATCGTGGCGTCGTATTTCGCGCACTACTGGTGGTTGCCGGTCGGAACCATCGTCGCCGTCGTCGCGGGGCTTGCCGCGTTTCGCGTTCGACAGCGCATTCAGACCAGTGAAAGCTTCCTGCCGGTGCTGCTCTACAATCTCACGCACCAGAGCGAGCGCCAGCCGGGGATGAGCTTCTTCGACGTGGGGCGAGCCCGATTTGGCGAGGAAGCGGGGGACGGGCCGCCGGCGGTACTGAAGATTATGGTCGTCTTCTCGATGGTCAGCGTCTTCTGGGCGCTGTTCGATCAGCACGCGTCGACCTGGGTAGATCAGGCGCGGCTCATGGCCCTGGGGCTGAGGGTGCCGGCCTATTTGGGCTACTGGGCCTTCGCGGCCACGATCGGTTTGTCGCTGTTCGCCGGCATCTGGTTGTTTCGGTGGCTGGCCAACAACCCCATTGCAGCAAACGTCACCAAGGCCGTGCTGGGAATCATCGTGGCCTCGGGGCTGCTCGCCGCTTTGGCCGACGCGGTGGGACCGCCCATGGGTAACGTAATTTCCGAAACGGACGGCGTCGTAACGCGCGAGCGGATGCTCGATATCGAGATGAGCGCTGCTCAACTCTCCGCGCTGAATCCGTTGTTTGTCATGATCGTGATACCCACGCTGAACTTTCTCGTCTACGCGCCGCTGCGAACTCGCGGCATCGAGATCAAGCCGCTGCAGAAGATGACCGCGGGCATGTTTCTGGCGGGTGCCGCCTTTGCAGCTGCCGCGATCCTGCAAACCGCGATCGAGTCGCAGGGCGAAGGCCAGGTGCATGCCCTCTGGCAAATCGTGCCGTACTTCATCATGACGGTATCCGAGGTGCTGGTTTCTATCACGGGGTTGGAGTTCGCGTACACGCAGGCGCCCCGGGCCATGAAATCCACGATCATGGGATTCTGGCTGCTGTGCGTGACGTTCGGCAATCTGCTTGTGGCCTTCTTGGCTCCCTTGCAAGAGCGAATCGCGCTATCGAATTTCTTCTGGCTGTTCGCCGGCCTCATGGCGGGGGCCGCCGTCATTTTTGCGGGCCTGGCAATGCTCTACCGCGGCAAATCGTACTTGCAGCATGCCGAAGGCGAGTAGACCCGCGAACTCAGTTGCCGCCGGGACTCGGTGCCGGGACCGGACCCGGGGGAGCCGCCGTCGCTTCGCCTGGTTCGTGGCTGACCAGATCGTCGCCTTCCAGTTCCGGCAGAGTGTGTTCGATGACGCGCATCGTCATCCACTTGCCTTGCTGGAACCGGGCGATAAACCCGGCTCCCAGCACGAACACGTACGCCGTCACGGCGTACCACGCGTAATTGAACCCAGCCTCGCCGAATCGCGATGCCACAAACGTGGGAATCACCAGCACGAGGATGCCCATGCTGAAGGAGAACAGCATCGCAAACAGCGTGTCGCCGGCGCCCCGGATTGCAGAGCTGAACACGACCGACAACGCGTCGAAGAAGGAATACACGGCCACGAGCTTGAGCAGGAAGACCACCAGCTCGCGGACGCCGTCCTGTTCGGCCAGGCCGTAGGGCTTGAGGATTGCGTAAGGAGCGAACAGATAGAGCGCCCCGAAGGCAGCGACGTACGCGCTGGCCAAGGCCGCCGCTAGCCAAGTGGTGCGGATCGCCGTTTGCGGCTGGCCTTCGCCGACACGGTGCCCGACCAGCACGGTCACCGCCGTGCCCAGCCCCAGCATGGGGATGAACACCAGCGAGTTCAGATTGAAAACCAGGCTCGTGGCCGAAAGCTGCGCCGTACCCAGCCGGCCCACGAGTTGGATAAACACAGTGAAGCAGGCGATCTCCAGAAACTGGTGCAAACCGCTGGGGAGTCCGAACCACAACAGCCGGCCAATGAGTTCGCGGTCGAACCGCCTACCGGTCCACAGGTGGTAGTGACCGTGGCGCTCGGTTGCTGCCATCACGACGATGAACATCACGGCGGAAGCCGCAAATGAGATGACCGTGGCCAGGGCCGCACCTTCGATGCCCAGGTCCGGAAACCCCGCCTTCCCGAAGATCAACAGGTAGTCGAGCGTGACATTGAGCGCCGTGGCCAGGAGGTTGATCACCATGATCACCGTCGTCTTGCCCCGTCCGCTGTAAAAGCAGGAGAGTGCCGTGGAGATCAGCCACGGCGCGGTGCCCAGGGCCATGATGCGGTAGTAGCGCAGCTCGAGATCGCGGATCGTCTCGCCATGGTCGAACCAGGTGAACATGGCCGGCGCGGCCAGCACGCTCAGCCCGATCAGTGCCGATGCACCGAGTGCCAGGTAAATCGCCTGCCACAGTACGGGCCCGACGCGCTGGTGCTGTTCGGCGCCCTCGTACTGGCCGACGAAGGCATTGGCGTACGAGACCGTGCCGATGGCCAGCGCGCAGAGGTTGTAATGCACGACGCCGGCCGGCAGCGAGGCTGCCAGCGACTCGACCGAGTCCCAACTGAGGAAGATCCGGTCGACGACGTACATCAGGGCGCTCGAGCCGTAGCTGATGACCAGTGGCACGGCCACGGCCAGCAGCTCGCCCAGCGAACCAGGGCGATGCGTGGGTGCGGGGGAAACGTCGGTACTCATGGTTGACTACTCAGGACGCCTGGCGTGCGGCTCGGGTTCGCGGAGGAATAAATTTTCGTGCTGTCAGCTATCGGCGGCGCGGATCCAGCCGCAAAGTGCGGGAATCTTAAGTCGACCAGTGCGATCGCACCAGGTGGTGCGGCACATCGCCCTTGTGGCCGAATCGGGAATTCGATACAAGCTTTGCGCCCATCATGCACTTCGCTTCGGCGGATTCGCCGCCAAAGGAGCCTTCGATGTTCACCCGCTTTGCCGCTGCGCTATTGCTGGTAGCTACCGTCACCGGCCATCGGGTGTCGGCGGCCACGCCGCCTCCCGCTTTCGACGCCGGCGGCGTGATGAATCTCGACTTGCAGACGCAGCTCGAAAAGGGGCTCAAGGCTCGCCGCCCGGTCGAGTTCCAATACATCGACGAGATCGTGCAGTTGGTGGAAGAAGGGAAGCTGTCCCGCCAACTCGTGGTGACGACCTATCTCTGGGCGCAGGCCAGACCGTGGCGGAAACTGCAGTACTTCCAGTTTGCTTTGCAGGCCCGGGCGCGCGGACTGCCGGTCAGGCTGCCGAACCTCAACCTGCAAGCCGTAGGCATCAGTAGCAACGGCGGCGAGCACGGCGTCAACACACCGCCGATCCCTAGTCGTGCCCCGCGACGATGATCTATTTCAGCGACGAAGGCATCTCGAATGGCAACACGTCGGGCGTGACGTAGACGTCGGTGGTGAACTTCAGCGGGTACTCGTGGCCGGTCGGGTAGACCAACTCGACGAAGTAGGCCGTGAATCCCTTGGGAGGCTTGGCGACCTTCGCCACGTAGCTGCCATCGGAGCTAGCCTCCAGCGTGCTCTTCTCATAAGCCTTGCCGATCGTATCGAGGCGGAAGTCCCGGGCATCCGGATTCGTGGCTTGCCACAGATTTACTTCCCCCGGCTTGTCCTCGACGGTCACTCGTAGCGTGCCCTCGTCTTGCAGCTTCCAGGAGAATTGGGGACCCGGCTTGTCTTCCAGGATCGACAGGTAGAAAGCAGCGATGCTTTCCCGGGCGTCGCTGCCGGCGAGATTGTGCTTCGCGTTCTCGACGTAACGCAGCCACTTGGGCTGCGGGAGCTCGTCGAAGTAGAACTGCGAGTTGTCGGGCAGGAAGAACTGATCGCCCGAAGCATTGATCACGTACTTGGGCATTTTCAGCGCTTCGCGGTGCCGGTAGTTGTAGGGATCCTCGATGGCCAAGATCTCGCGGTATTCGGGGCTGCCGACCTTGTCGGGAAACAGACCGTGGCGCACATAGTCCTTGAGCGCCGGCGAAAAGAAACCGTACGCCCGATAATGGTGCCGGGTGATCTCTTCGGAGTTGAGCGCGTCGATCACGATCGGGATGATGGCCCGCACGCGCTTGTCGACCACGCCCACGAGCCAGGTCGTCCAGCCGCGTTTCGAGCCGCCGGCCACGACAAACTGGTCGAGCTTCCACTCGCCGCCTGCTTCGGAGGCGAAGAACTCCTGCATGGCGTCCATGGCCCGCACGCCGCTTTTGACCATTGCCAGCCGCACGAGCCACTTCGGGTCGCGCGTGGCGATGTACTTGACGCGCGTGTAGGCGATGATATTGTCCTCGTACCGCTGTTCGTCTTTCGAGTCGGTAAACGCCAGGGGCTGATTTGGCACGGTGCCCAACTCGGCCACGATCGATCCGGTGTACTTGGCCAATTCGACGGTGCGATCCGTCGACGCCTTGGGCTGGGGATCGTTGTTTGAGCCGCCGCCGATGTACAGAAACGCAGTGTGGTACTTCAGGTTGTCCGGCTTGACGATCGTCAGCCAATGTTTCCATAGCGGCCGGTCGACGTCTTTCTCGCTGCGCCAGGTCTGCGACGTCAGATCAATGACGTACGTCGTGTATCCGTCACCTTTGATGGTATCGGCCAGCTTCCACTCGTAGGCCGGATCCGGCTCGGCGATATAGCGGTCGAGGGCCGTCTCTTGTTCGGCGCCGCAACAAACAAGGCAAGCCAAGGCTACCGTGAAGAAGGCGCAACAGGATACGGCGCGTCGCATGTCGATTTCCCCCGAGACAGCGGAACGGATGTGAGTCGATTGGCACCGGCGATTCTAGCCCCGCGATGTGTGTCAGACAACAAGCCGCCTTTTCTGGCGGGCGCCCGCAGCGTCGTTAACAGGGATTCTCCGCATACCGCTTCGCGACTTTCGCGCCGATCGTGCCGATGCCGTAGTAGCCCATCGACGTGGTGGCCACGTGAGTCAACAGGTCGTAGGCCCGCCAGCGATTCCAGCCGTAATCGTGCTCCATCCATAGGATGAGTTGGGCGAATGCCTGTGCGGCGGCACGCTCCATGGGACAGCCGCTGGCGACGGTCATGATCGCCTCGGAAGTGACGATTCGCGGTCCTGCAACACGCTGGCCTGTGATCAGCTCGACGGTGAGCACGCTCTCGGCGGGCATTTCCAGGCCACTGGCCGACAGTTCGCCGTGTCCCATCGCGGCGTGCGCGTCGCCCAGGTACAGGTAAGCCCCGTCGACGAACACCGGCAGGTAAATCGTGCTGCCGGGGCAGACCTCGACGATGTCCATGTTCCCGCCGTGCGAACCGGCCGGCACGGTGGTGGGCGAGCCCCAGCCGGGTGCCGTGCCGATGCATCCCAACATCGGAGCGTAGGGGATCGTGAGCGACTCGCTCCAATAAACCTGGCCGTCGCGGATCGGGCAAACGTGGGTGCCGTGTGGGCAATCGTCGCCGAGCCATTGTGCGAGTTGATTGGGGTCGCTCGTGCGCGTGCAGCACTGCCCCAGCGTCGGGGAGATCGATTGGATGGTCACCGCCAGCGTGTCGCCCGGCGCCGCGCCTTCGACCCAGATGGGTCCGGTCTGCGGATTGCTGTACGGCATGCGGTTCTTGTCGCGCCGGTCGTCGTCGGTGCGGATCTGACCGGAGAAAGCATCTTCGGTTTCGACAGCGATCGTTTCGCCGGGCTTGATCCGAAGCCGCGGCTCGACGCGGTGGCTGTATTCGTAATAGAGCGGGCCGAGTGGCAAACGCTGCATGACAGAGATTCCCGTGGCAGTCTAGCGACCAACTTCCGGCGGCCTGCCATCCTACCCCCGAATGGGACCCGCGGGCAGTAGTCCGCCCGCGTCGAGCCTGATATGCTGTACGTAGTCCCTCCCGTAGCCGACGCGGCGCGAGCAGCCTGCCTAGCAACATCCCCCTAACCATTCAGGAACACCAACATGTCCAGGTTTGCTGTCGTAGCCCACGGTATGGTCCTTTGGGGTGCCGTCGCTCTCACAGCCGCAAGCGCCCTGCAAGCACGTGCCGCCGAACCGCAAGTCGACGCCGAATCGCAAAAGGTATTGGACAAGTTCGGGAAGTTCTACTCGAACCTTGACAAGTTCAAGGTCGACGTGAACGTGTCGCTCACGGTGGAGCGGCAAGGACTTCAGCAGACCCAGAACTTCGAACAGAAGTTCAGCGCCGAGCGACCAAACAAGCTTTCCTACGCGCTAGACTCGGGACAGTTGACGGCAAACGTCGTCTCCGACGGCAAGGACCTCGCGGTGTATTTCAGCACGTTCGGCAAGTACGCCGTGGAAGAAGCTCCGCCAACCTGGAGCATGCTATTTCAGAATCCGGTCATTCTCGGCTCGATGGGAGTTGGCAACGCCGGAGCCGTGATGATGGCCATGCTTGGCGACGATCCGGCCAAGGCGTTGCTCGACGGTGCCAAGTCGGTCGAGTATGCCGGAGAGGAAGACGTCGACGGCCACAAGTGCCACTGGCTCAAGGCGACTCAGGAGCAGTTCGACTGGCAGATTTGGATCGACGCCGGCGAGCGACCGCTGGTGCGCAAATTCGTTCCCGACTTGCAGCAGATGTTCGCCCGGATGGCGAAACAGAACAATCAGCCGGCGCTGGCCGACACCAAGATTCAGAACATCGTGAGCTACAAGGATTGGGATCTCGCCCCGGAATTCGGCGAGGACGCGTTTGCTTTCAAGGCACCGGAGAATGCCACCGAGGTCGGCTCCCTGCTCGAGATCTTCGGCCGCGGCCCGGCGGCCGAGCCGGAACCTCACGCGCTGTTGGGCAAGCCCGCCCCGCCGATCGAGCTCGAGCTGCTCGACGGTGGGACGCTTGACCTGGCGAGTTTCAAAGGCAAGAACATCGTAATCCTCGACTTCTGGGCAACTTGGTGCGGGCCGTGCTTGCAGGCGATGCCGATCATCGATGCCGTCGCCGAGAAATACGCCGACAAGGGGGTAAAGCTGTTCGCCGTCAACTTGCAGGAAGGCCCCGACGAGATCAAGCCGTTCTTGGAAGATGCCGAGCTCGAAGTGCCGGTAGCTCTCGACACTGAAGGCACCGTGGCTCAGGCCTATCTGGCCGAAGCCATTCCGCAGACCGTGATCGTGGGCAAGGACGGCACGGTGCAGGTCGTGACGATTGGGCTGGTGCCCAACCTCGCCAAGTCGCTGTCAGAGGATCTCGAAGCGCTGTTGGAAGGCAAGGACCTGGCCGCCGAAACGTTGGCCGAGTTTAAGAAGAAGTCGGAAGCCAAGGCCGGAGCTGACGACGCCAAGGCCGACGAGTAAATCTGTCCTCTTCGCGTGCTTGACGATCTATGCTGAAGCTTCTTGTTTGCCGCGCCTTGCCGCTGGTTCCGTTCGTGCTCCGCGCCGTCCTGGCACATGGAGCAGAGCCGGCATCGCTTCCCACCGTGCCCGAGGGCTATACCATCGAGCAAGTCGCCGCCGCGCCGTTGGTCGAACATCCGACGATGGCCGGCTTCGACGACCTGGGGCGGCTGTACGTCGCCGACTCGGATGGCCGGAACTTGCCGTTCGACCAGCTCGAGAAGCAGCTGCCCGGTCGCATTCGCATGTTGGAAGACACCGATGGCGACGGTCGCTTCGACCGCGGAACGGTGTTCGCCGACAAGATGACGTTCCCACAGGGTGCGGTCTGGTTTCGCGGAGCAGTGTACGTATGCAGCCCTCCCTACGTTTGGCGGCTTGAGGATAGCGACGACGACGGCGTGGCCGACCGCCGCGACAAGTTGGTGGGCACGTTCGGCTCGAACGGCAACGCTGCGGACATTCATGGCTGTTTCGTCACGCCCACGGGCCGCATCGCGTGGTGCGACGGACGCCACGGCCACGAGTTCAAGGACGCTGAGGGCAACACCACCAGCAAGGGCCTCGCGGCGCGCGTGTTTACGTGCCTGCCGGACGGCAGCGACGTCGAAACGTTTTGTGGCGGCGGAATGGACAACCCGGTCGAGGTCGCGTTCACCGGCGAAGGCGAGATGATCGGGACGATGACCTTTTACAATCCCGACGCCGCGCGACACGACGCGCTGGTGCACTTCATCTACGGGGGCGTCTATCCCAAGAAGCATCCCTGCACGAGCGAATTCAAGCGTACCGGCGAATTGATGCCTGCCTTAAGCCGCTTTGGCGTGACCGCTCCCTCGGGACTGACCCACTACGACCATCCGGCCTGGGGTGACGCGTTCCGCGGCAACTTCTTCTCCGCACACTTCAACACGCACAAGATCCTGCGTCACGTCCTCGAACGTACAGGGGCGACGTTCAGCAGCAGGGACGAGGACTTTCTGGTCTCGCAAGACGTAGATTTTCACCCCACGGATGTCCTGGTCGACGCCGACGGTAGCCTGCTGGTCGTCGACACCGGCGGTTGGTTTCGGATTGGCTGCCCCACCTCGCAAATTGCCAAGCCCGAGGTCAAAGGCGCGATCTACCGCATTCGGCGGACCGATGCGGAGCATCTTGACGATCCGCGCGGCTTGAAGATCGACTGGGAGCGCACGTCGGATACTGAGATGGCGGATCTGCTGGCGGATCCACGCCCGGCGGTGGTCGAGCGTGCCATCGAGTTTCTCGTGCCCCGCGGCGACGCCGCGATGGGAGCGCTGGCCACGGCACTATTCGACGAAACCAGCTACCGAACGCGGCAGAACGCAATGTGGACCTTGGCGAGGATCGGTAGCGAGAACGCGCGGCTGCTGCTGCGTCAGGGACTGTCCGACGACGACGTCGAAGGCAGGATTGCGGCCATCAAGGGCGTTGGCGACTTGTGTGACGCGGCCAGTATTCTACCCCTAATTGCATTGTTGCGCGACAATTCACCGGCCGTGCGCCGCGAGGCTGCCACTGCGCTAGGACGCTTGCGCGACAAGCAGGCCGTGCCCGCGCTGCTCAAGGCTTTGCCGAACGCGGCCGATCGTTTCGAGCAGCATGCCATCACGTACGCCATGATCGAGATCGGCGATCGACAGGCTGCGCTGAAAGGCCTCGATGCCGAAGAACCTGCCACGCGCCGCGGAGCGCTGATCGCGCTGACGGAGATGGACTCCGGCGATCTCTCCCGCGAACTGGTGGCGCCGTTGCTCGACCAGGCTGATGGCCCGCTACTCGAAACTTTGATCGCTATCTACGGGCAACACCCGACGTGGGCCGCCGACTTGCACGAAAGGCTGGCCCGCTGGCTGGGGAAGGAGAAGCCGTCGAAAGAAGAGGCCACGCTCGCGCGCGGGGCGCTGGTCGCCTTGCTGGGCGAGCCGGCAGTGCAAGAACTTGCGGCGAAAGCATTGTCGCGTGAAACCACCTCGCACATCATGCGCCGGACCGTGCTGGAGGCCATCGTCGACTCAGAAGCCCCGCTCAACGAGGTCCTGTGGCAGGAACCACTTCGCCAAGCACTTGCTGCCAAGGACCGCGACGTCGTACGTCAAGCGATCATCGCCGCCGAGGCTGTCGGTGCCCAGGGGCTGGTCGAGCCGCTCTCTGCGGTCGGGTTGGATGCCGAGCTCTCCGATGAGCTGCGCGTCGCGGCACTTTGCGCCGTAGCCAAGACCGGGGCCGAATGCTCTGCGGCCGGTTTCGAGCTCCTGGCGGCACAGTTCACACGGCAAGCGGCGCTTCGCGAGCGACTTGCGGCCGCCGAGGCACTGGGAAGTTTCGCGCTCACGGCCAGCCAGCGAACGAAGCTCACTCGGATTGTCGAGAAAGCCACTCCTCTGGAGGCTTCGTGGCTGCTGCACGCCTTCGAGAATGCTGGCGACGTCGATACGGGGCTAGCCGTGATCGAAGCGCTGGACAAGTCGCCGGCGCGGGCCAGCATCACGCGGGCTCGACTCATGGATGCACTTAAGCATTATCCGGCCGAAGTTCGCTCGGCCGCGGCGGCGTGGGACGATACTACCACGGATGATGGCGCGCAACGCGCCGGTCGCCTCGCCGAGCTGGTCGACCTGGTCGGCAATGGAAATGCCGACCGCGGCAAGGCGACGTTCTTCAGTCAGCGCGCGGCTTGCTCGGCCTGTCACCGAGTGGGAGAGCAGGGCGAGAGCATTGGCCCCGATCTGTCTCAAATTGGCCAGGTTCGCAGTCCGCGTGATCTCGTCGAGGCGATCGCTTTCCCCAGCGTGAGCCTGGCTCGAGGCTACGAGACGTACAGCGTGGCAACCGCCGATGGGCAGGTGCACAGCGGGCTGATCAGCCGTGAGACTTCGACCAACGTCTACTTGCGCACGTCCGAACGCGCCGAGGTCCGCATTCCGCGCGATGCGATCGAAGAATTCGTCCCGAGCACCGTTTCCACCATGCCTGCGGGCCTGGACAAGGTGCTTTCGCCGTCGGAGTTGGCCGACGTCGTGGCTTTCCTTAGCTCGCTCCGCTAGAGGCGGACAACGGCGCTCGATGCCGCCCTGGGACCTAGCGTGGAAGCAGCGCCGTGTTTTCGAGCACCGCGTGCTGAGAGATGCCGTCCAACTGATCCAGCTCCCAGGTGACCACCCATCTCCGCCAGGAGATGTCGGTGGCCGAAAAGACCCAGCGATCGCGGTCCGGGGCAAACTGCTCGTCGTCGGCACCGTCGTTGAGCGTTGGCCAGTCCCGGAGCCGATACGCCAGCTTGGGCACGTGGGCCGCCGGCCACACAACGAGTGCCCGATCGTTGATTTCGTAGCCCGGCGAACCTGCCGCAAGGTTGGCTTCGATCTGCTCGCGCACCAGGTCAACGCCTGCCATCTTGTAGAATCCGGCCAAGGCGCTGGCCAGGGCGTGGCGTTTCGGATAGGAGAGATGATCGCTCCAGCCGCGCTTGTGAATGCTGGCGACCAGCCAGCCGGAGGCATCCGAGAACGCCAGGTACATGCCGTCCTGGGACAGGTCGGGGCAGTAGAGCTCGATCACAATTCGATTGCAGCCCAGCCGAATCTCGCCGGTGGTGATCGACTGGTCGGCCCAAGTTCGGCTTTCGTGCAGTACCTCCAGTAGCTCGCGGTCGACAAAACGGCGGATCGACTCGCTGGCCTGGTGCAGGGCGGAAAGATGCTTGCCGCAGGCCTTCCAATTCTGCGTCCAGTAGGCCTTGCGGCTTGCCTTGCGCAGCTTGGCGTAGATCTTGGGCAGCGTCCCGCTGCGAAAGCCGGGGTGCAAGAACTGAATCATCGTTTCGCCGTGATGTCCGATCGGCACGGGCCGCAAATTCGGCGGCCGATTCGCCGCGTACAACCGCCAGTTTTCCTTGAGCTCCCATACCAGAAAGCCGAACATGCCCGGAAACAGCAACTGCAAGAACACGGCGATCACCCAGGCCCAGCCGTTGCCCAAGGGGGCCACCAGCGACTGGTGAATGGCCAGAATCATTCCCAGCAGCAGCTTGTGCGACACCGTGACCACGGGAAAGTGCTTAATCGGATTCACTTGGGGCTCGACCATCAGCGTGACGCAGAAGCGGATCACGTAGTTGACGAAGAACCACACAGAGCCCAACGCGGCTTTGAGCACGGTCGACACCGTGCGTTCGCCGGCCCGAAAGCGAAGCCACTCGTCGACCGTATAAAGGAAACGCTCGATGGCCTCGAGCAACCGGCTGAACAGGTCCATGATGAACCGGAAAAGCGTGGCAAAGACGTGGATCCGAATGCGATGCCACGTGCTCACGGCCCAATCCGTGACCAACTCGTCGACGTTCCGTCCGATGCGCGTATTGAGCGCTACCAGGGTCACGGCGAACGTGATCAGTACGCTCCGCGGCGCAATGCCACCGTCGAACAGCGCTACCGGCGCGGCAACGAGTGCTGTGAGCACCAACGGTTTGAGCACGTATCGTCGGAACAGGCGAAACGGACGGCTGCCGACGATCCACTGTACGAGCGGGCGATTCACCAGCCACATGGGCACGTCCACGAAGAGCCGCTTGGCCAGGCGGCCCGCCTCGGCGAGCGTCTCGACGAATTGTTCTCGGTACTGCCGATAGTGAATCAACCCCAGGAGGAACAGCCCCCACACGACCAGCGACAGCGGGTTCATAAACCGCACTTCCTCGGGAGCGCCGAACGCGTGCACGATGGGCGTGACCAGGTGGGTCAAGCCTTCCAGGATGAGGAAGGCCCCGCCAAACGGCAGCACGACGTAGCGCGTGAGAAAACGTCCCAACGGCGTACCGAACGCCAGCGAACTCAGTCTCTGCGGAAATCGCAAGTAGACTTCGCCGCCGCGGTAGACGCCGTCGAGGCTCTCGGCCATCAGCCCATCGGCCCGCAGCAGTTGATCGCCGGCGAAAAACTGCCGGGCGCTCGAAAGGTCGGGCAGCTTGAGGTTGTTGCGTGAAAGAGCGTCACGCAAGTCGCCCATCGACAGAAAGCCGCGCTCGACGACTCGGTCGAGGATCTCGTCGACCAGCTTCTTGCGGGCCACGCGCTCCGGCGGGTTGACCGGCAGAAGTTTGACTTTGTCCAGCGCGCGTTCCACCACCGGCTTGAACCTAGCCCGCAGCGTCGCCTCGGCCCGGTGCACGGCCGACTGCAACAGGGCGGAGAGTCGGCTGCGGGCGCGGTGCGTCAAGCGCACCGATGGCAGCCGGCGGAAAGCTCCGCGCAAATGCTTCGACATCAAGACGTCGCGCTGTCCGGGCAGAAAGCGCTTTAGCGGCTTGCGGCCCAGCGAGAACGCCCAACCGAACACGTCGAGCGTGTACACGCCGCGTTCGTGGTCGACGCACACTTTTTGCAAGTCGTACAGCGCACGCGCGCCGCTGGTCCAAACGCCGGGGGCCGACGCGTCCAATAGCGTGTTTAGCGACTTGACCCACTCGTCGGCCTCGTTGTTGGTAAAGCTCAACGCTGCCTGCAATCGCTCGACCAGTTGCGCAATGTCGGCGCGGGCCTGCTCGCGCAACGTCAGCGACAACTCCGACTTGGCCATGCGTGCCGCCCGAATCCGCGTGATTGCCGAGCGGACCTGGTTGCCGAGCCGGGCCGAGCGGTCGGCGCGGGCAGCCAACAGCAAGGCCAGCCGATTCGAACGTTTCCGTGCCGGCGTCCGCGCCGGCTGCAACACGGGCGGGGCCTCTTCAAGGCGTTCGATCACGCGCTCTGCGTTGGGCACTTCGCTGAGAATAATCGGATCGGGGGCGCCGGCGGGGCGCGTGGCCGTCAGCAGTGCTTCGCCGTTTACGTCGCGGTGCAACAGCTCGTCGATCCGGTGAAAGTCCTCTAGCGATGGAAAGTAGCTTCGCAAGAAGCTCGGCACAAAGTATCGTAGTTCCAGGTAGACCGCCACGAATTCGACGTAGACACTTCGATCGCTCCGCGGCGGCAGCAGAAAGTGCTCCTCGCGAAGCACCGAGCGGATCTCTTCGAACTCGGTAGCCCCGATTTGCTGAATGCGGCTGCGCACCAGTTGCTCGTCGAGCCGGCCCTCGGCCATGCGTTGCTCGAGTTCGACATGAACGCGGGCGTGGAACAACCGGCGCCAATACTTCACCACGGCATCCTGAGGCGAAAGCTCGGCGAGCATCTCGCTGGTCGGGCGCGCGATCAGGATCACTTGTTCTGGAATTCTGGCGTCTGCCGGCAAGTCGAGTTCGTCGAGGTCGACGATCTCTAGCAGGGTCTCGCGGTCGATCGTGTATGTCTTGGGATGCGGTACGCGCAACCCAATGGTGACGATGCCCGCGTCGTGCTTGATCACGCGGCGCACGATGCGCGGCGCGACGACCAATACGGCTGGATCGGCCGCGCGCAGCGCGTCGTCCAAGGCCGCGATGGCCAGCGGGTGCGCGCCGTCGGTTGCCGTTGCGTGGTGTGCCAGTCGGGTCATAGAGTAGGCTTCGCTTCGGCCGTGAGGCGTTCGCGACTCGTATTCGGCGGCGGGGATCAAACGCCCCGATTCTTCGTTGCTACTATTCTAACGCAACCTTACGTGGGCCGGCACGTCCAACAATTTCGACTCGCTCCCGGGCAAGGGCGTCACTCGGTCGCTTCTTCGCGACTCAGCAGGCGGAGGGCCTGCAAGATGATGGCTAGCACGCCGATGCCGGCCAAGACCGTCTTGGTCTGCTGTCCCCAGGTCTCGCCGGCGACGTCACGCCAAGTCAGTTGCACCGTCTCGGCCTGGGGCTGCGGAGACCGCGTGCTGGCGACGGGCGGCTCCGAATTGCGCGTGGACTGAGAGGCCGCTTGCCATTGCTGCTGCGGCGGCGATGCCACGGCTGGTGGGGCAGGGGGCGGCTCGAGCTTCGCCAGTGGCGCGGGATCGGGGCCTGGGGTGCTGGCTGGCATGGGCGGGGTGGCGGTGCGGGCCACCTGCACACCCGGGTCGCTCAACTGTGGCACGATGCGGCTGAGAAACCACCGCACGCGGCCGCAGTAGCTTCCCGAAGTGCGCCCGTTGCCCTCGCCGAACAGCACGCCGGCCAGTTCGCCCTGGTCGTTGAAGATTGGACCGCCGGAGTCTCCCTGCCGGGCGCTTGCGGCCAGTTCGACCATCTCGTAAGGGAATTCGAGCCCGGGGGCGACGTACTGCGTACAAGGACCGCTGACGGCTCGATATTGCCCGGAGCCGTAGCCGGCGATGGTCAGCATCTCGCCCGGCCGGGGAGCCCGGTTTGCGAGGGCCACGGGCTCGGCCCGGGGAGGCTTGCGGATGACGACGGCCGCCAGGTCCCAGTCGTGGTCAATCGATTGGACCTTGCCCAGCGAGTAGAACCCATCGGGGAAGTGAACCGAGACCGGGCCCGCGGCTTCGTTGACGACGTGCCAGTTCGTGACGACCAGGCCATATTGGTCGTCGGCATAGATGAGCGTGCCCGATCCGTACGAGACGCTGCCGTTTCCGGGGACGACGATTCGCGCGACGGCGGGATGAATCGTGCTGCGGGCCCACTGGGCAAAAGAATCCGCCTGCGTCGCGGGGGCCGAGAGCGCGCGCGGCGTGACCGCCGCTACCTGCGCGGCTATCAGACAGGCTCCGATTGCCAGGGCGCTCTTCACTTCTGACGTGCCTTGCGCTGATCCCTGCGTTGGGCTTCGATTCTGACGATTCGCGCGAGCAGTTCGCGCCGCAGCGCTTCGCGTTGACCGGCATCCGTGGGAGGATGGTTCGGGGTGCGACTCATGGGTCTTGCTCCTCAAGCGGCGATCGGCCGACCGCCTTTCAAGTCCTCGTCACGCTCGGGGAAATCGGCGCCGCCGTTGTACAGTCTCTTCAGTCGCTCGAGTTCCGCGCGCAAGGCATTTTCGGCCAGTTTCGTCAGCGTCATCCGGGCCGGGTAACCGCCGAGATGCACGGCCGCGTTGCGGGCCTCGTTAAGCACTTCGACGGAAAGGTAGAGCGTGGCTCGCACTTTTTGCGATCCACAGCGGGGGGCACTCCTGGGCATGACGGGCTCCTGCTAGTTCCTGCGACGGGCGCGCACGAGCGCGCCGTACCAGTAGCAGGTTTCGGACGTTTGCACACGATTCGTGAAACGTCCGACGTTCGCCGCTGCCGCTTCGCCGAGCCGCAGGGTCGCCCAGAACCGGCACTCCTTGCGCTGCCCTCACGACGTGCGCTTGCAAGACGCCAAGCTGCTTGCAAGACGCCTGGCGGAGCGGGCGTAAAAAAACCGGGCTGGCGATCCTGCCGCCAACCCGGTTGCCCGGAAAAAAGTTCGGCACGCGCGAGCTTACTTGCCCGCCAGCGGAGCGGCGACCTGGCCGGTGGCCCGCAGGCTGACGCTCTTGGCGTCTTCCAGGTCCGTGACGATCTCGATCGTGCAGGCAAGCTTGCCCGGCTTCTCGGGGGCTTCGAGGGTCACCGGGACGAGGTGCACCTGCTTCGCCTCCTCCGAGGGCTGGAACTTGAGGTAATCGTTGTCGCAGCGGATATCGACGATGCTAAACGGCTTCGCTCCCCTGACGACGATCTGCTTGGTCACCTTTTGACCCGGTTGCACGGTGCCCAGCATCAGGCTGGCCGGGCTCACGGTCAGTTCCGGCACGATGCGGGCCTCGACGGCCACGGGGAACTGGGTGGCACGGCGGTCGTTCGTCGTCAGAACCAGCTGGTCGTTCAGATAGCCGGCCGGAGCATCGTCGGAGAGTTTCACGTCCAACCGATAGCCGACTCGTCCGCCGCTACGCCCGGTTTCCTTGACCGACGCGGTCACGTAAGGCGAATCGCTCTTCACACCGGTAATCTTCCAGTCATTGCGCCCGGCATACTGGATCTGGATCTTCTTGTCGCCTGGCTCGCCTTCGGCCAGCGAGCCAAAGTCGACGTGGTTCGGGTCCAACACGACGTCGGTGCGAATGTAGCCTTTGACGTGCAGTTGCACTTCGGCCCACTGTGGACGATCGAACGTCACGGTCACCGTGGCCCCGCGCTGACCGGTGAAGGCCCGCGTATTGAAGCGGCAGATGATCTTGCCCGACTCGTGCGTTTTCAAGTCGTCGTTCTCGATCCGCGGCTGCGTGCATCCGCAACTGGAGCGCACGGAGGCGATATGCACGTCTTCTTTATAGGGGTTCGTGACGACGAATTCGTGCTCGACCTTGGCCGCGCGCGGCACGGCGCCAAAGTCAACATCCTTTTCGGTGAACATACGGTCGGCCCACTGCTGGGCCGTGGCGGTCGTCGCGGTCAGGGCGACGGCTAGAGTGCAGGCGAGGCGAAACATGGCTAACCCCATGGACGTGCGAATGTAGGATTCTTCGCTCGCAGGGCGGCGAAGTCAAAATACAAAAGGACCCTGCCGTGTGGTGCACGGTGGGCCCTTGGTGATCGCGCGAAAGTAGCGTTGGCAAATAGCATAATCGAGTCTACTTGTCGTTCGGGGAAAGTCAAATTTCCTTATCCTGTGCTTCACGTTGAGTTGCAGGCGTAGGTAAACGGACCGGGTTGGCGAGTGTGCGACCCTGTGCCAGAGCGACGAGCAATCGTCAAAAGCGATCCAGCCGAATCGCACGCGCGAGATTCTGGAAGATTCTCGTGCTTAGCTAGGATTTGAGCTCAAGTCGTCGAGCGTTGCGGCCGCGACACAGGTGCGCTCTAGAAACCACAGAGCACACGAGCGATCACGCCGCCCACGTCGCCGCGCGACTTAATCGTCCCATGGACTGGACGGTTCGGTAGACACGGCCGCGCGAGCCGCGAGTTCCGCTTCGTCTTCCATCACCCGCGGGGGCGTAGGGGCCCGGGCCTGCCGCAGTTCGCGTGCCAGGCCCGGAAGATTGAGAGCCCAGACACAGAGGGCGATGATCGGCAACATCGTCACGAGGACGGGGCCGGCGCCCGGGGGACGCGATCCCTCGGCGCAATACTCCCACATCGTCCACACGGCGTTGGTGATCTGCAGGGGCGTGTATCCCAGGTTGCGCGTGGCGGGGTTGCTGAGCTGGATGATCCAAGGCGCGCCGGCCCCGACTCCCAACAGCAGCATCAGCACGGCGATGCGCATCGCGGGCTTGATCTCGTCATAGCGACGCATTGCGCCGAGGATCAGCTTTCCCACGCCGAGATAGATGGCGATATAGCTGACAGCCACGATGCACGCTTCTAATGCTTCGCCCGAAGGCACGATCCGGCGGCTCGGCGGCGGATTGGATATCGATGACGCGCCGGAAAAGTTCCGCAGTTCTTCAAATATGGGCGTGGTCATCACCACCGCCATCACGGCCATCATGATCATGTTGCCCAGCACGAACAGGTAGCCGCTGGCGGGACCTGGAGCCAGCCAGGACAGCATGATTCGACCCGGGATCGACTTCGGCAGATCGCGGCGCACGCGAGGCGATAGGGCGGGCGATTCGCCGACGATGAACATCCCGACAAGGAACCACGCGGCGGTGCTGAGGAAGATCAGCCCGTAGATCACGTGGCGGTCTCCCCACCTGAGCACCGCTGCCGCGAACCAGCCGACCGCCGAGAGCTGCGCCACTGCAAGCGCGATTCGAAGTGCCGTCGAGCGATTCTGGTTGACGGTGGTTAATTGCGTGCGGGCGCAGAGAAATAAGATGGCAAACGCGTTGAGATAGAGAACGGCAAAGCTGAGGTTGACCTCCCAGAACTCCGGGTCGTCCACGGCATCGAACCGCATGAAGGCCGACATCATGCTGATATCAACGAAAAACACGAAGCACAGCAAGGCCGCCAACACAACGCCCTGCACGATCGGTTTTCGCTGCGGTGGCGCGACCGCCGCGAAGAACAAGCCCACCTGAGACAGAAACAACGACAGCAGGCAGGTGTAAACCACCACGAGCAGCACGGTGAAAAGATTCAGCCCGCGCAGCAGGTAAGTAAACGCCAGGCAGGGGAACAGGGCCGACAAGTAAACCATCATCTGCAGTCCGATCCCGGACAGCTTGCCCAGAAGTATTCCCGTGGCGTCCAGCGCCGTGATCGATACCAGCTCGTACGTGCGGTCCTGCCGTTCGATAGCCAGCGAATGGTAGGCCGAGTAGGGGATCACGATCAAAAGCGGCGCGGCCAGGATCATGTAGTAGACGAAGAACATCGACTGCCCAGCGGCGCTGTAGTAGGCGCCGGGGCCCAAAAGCGCGAGACCCAAGATCGACCAGACCCAGCCGGCGATGAGCATCAAAAAGAACGTCATCGCGAACTGCCGGCTTCGCAGCGATTGCCTCGCTTCCTTGACGAGGATCGGGTTGAGCCGATCCGACAGGTGCCCGAGCCATTCCTCGAAGCGTGCCCACTTCGTGCCCGGCAAAACATCGGCCAATTCGGCGGGCTCGCCCGCTGCCAGGGGTTCGTCCAGAGAACTCATTGCACCAGCCCTTCGGTGACCCGCATGAATACGTCCTCGAGACTCTCGGCATGACTGCCAAAGGCCACGACTCGGAATCCGGCGGTGACCACGTCGCGCAATAAATCGGCCTCGGTCTCTTGATCACCATCGTGCAGCAGCGTCACGTGGGGACCGTCGCGCTGCACGTTATGTGCGTCGCCGCGGGCTTCCAGCCAGTTGCACAAGCCTTCGGTGTTTTCCAACACGCGCACCCGCACGCTGCGCTGGGTTTGCCGCGCACGATGAATCTCTTCGACCGTTCCCACGGCTAGTAGTTTCCCCTGCTCGATAATGGCCACGGTGTCGCACATTTCCGCTAGCTCCGTCAGGATGTGCGAGCTGACCAGGATCGACTTGCCGTCGGCCGCCAATTGACCGATCATCTCACGCAGCTGGATGCGCGCCCGAGGATCGAGCCCCGCGGCGGGCTCGTCCATGATCATCACCGGTGGATCGTGCACCATGGCCCGGCCGAGGCAGAGCCGTTGCTTCATTCCTTTCGAGAGCGAATCAATCGTCTTCTCGCGCAGCCCATCCAGCTTGGTGAAGCTCATCACGTATCGCACGGCGCGCTGCCGCTCGGCGCCCATCAGACCGTAGGACCGCGCGAAAAAGTCGAGATACTCCTCGACGAGAATGTTGGGTTGCGTATCGAAGTAGTCGGGCATGAATCCCAGCCTCGTACGCACGCGGTCGGGGTCCTGAGTCACCGAGAATCCGTCGACAAAGGCGTCCCCCGACGTAGGCAAATCGAGCGTGGCCAGGATCCGCATGCTGGTCGTCTTGCCGGCGCCATTGGGGCCAATGAAGCCGAACACATTTCCGCGGCTGACCGAGAAGCACACGTCGTCCACCGCCATCACCGGACCAAAGCGGCGCTGCAGGTGGATCAATTCGATTTGCGGGTTCGTGTCGATCACTTCGCTCACCACGTTCCGAGGATGACATGCAGGCTTTGCGTTTCTACCAGTCCGTCAACGCCCGTGACAATTTCTTGCGGACGATCGACAATCGCAACGTAAGTGCGCGGTCCAAGCGAACGGGATCGCACGGCCGCCCGCGTTTCTGCCAGTCCGTGCTCCAAGAGGCTGTCGTCAGGCAGGATGGCGGCCTCCTGGCCGTAATAGCGCCGACCGAAGAAGAACGTGCCCACGTCGTCCGGCGATGTGCTACCCAGCATCGCTTCGGGAAGTTCCGGAGCGTGCTTCGAGAGATCGAGCGAGAACTTCGTCAGTGCCTCTTCGAGCGCCTGCTCGTTCTTCAAGGCCGTGAGCGTGGCCCTTTCCCCGTCCGGGAACGAACCGGTGTGGTGATAGTTCCCACCGGGGTCACAGAGAATCAGGCTGCGGATGCGCGTCCCCAATCGGTTACGCACGGCGCACTGCGCGCCGTCGGTGCTCATGGCCACGTCCAGGCCGCGACGGCTTTCTTGCGTGCGCGCCGTGACGTACTGCGTGGGCATCCGCGAACTGATCCAACCGCGCGTTAGATGCTGGCCTGCGTTCCAGGAGAACAAACGAGCGCGGTCGCGATAGTTGTTCGCGTTGGGCGTTAGTTCCAGGGGCGCGACCATCGTATCCTCTGGGAACGTGAGACCGCGCCGCGGTGCCAGGCCCATGTAATAGGAAAGCCTCGCCACATGGGCGGCCTGGCCGGCCCGTTGGTCCAGCAACGTGAAACTTCGAGCGCGCAAGTGGGAAGCAAGGCCGTCGGCGAGCAGCGTATACCCCAGCAGCGCGCCGCTGGCGGCAATGGCCGCCAGCGGAACGGTGAACAGGAACAGGTGCAGCCGACCGCGTCTGCGAAGCAACCAGTAGTTGAGCGGTCCGATCGCTACGACAAACACGCTAATGAGAACCTGGTAGGCGCGGATCGGCGGAAGTCCCACGTCGGCTATCAGGAATTCGTTGAAATGAAAATTGCCGTGGTCCGGTACGGTGCCATACCGGCTCGTCCAGAGTCGCCGGGGCGGGACCACCGAGGTGATCAGCCACTGCCATCGGAGGCTGTCTCCGGGAAAGGGATTGTCGTCGGCTAGCGCTACGACTTGACCCAGCAGCAAGGCATTCCAGGCGAAGGGGGCCTCGGCGGGCATTTGGAGGTTAGCTGGAACGGAGAACGACGGCTGCGAAGCGCCGACGGCCGACTGCGTTTCGCGGGCAACGCGGGCTGCCATTTCGATCGCTGGCACCGCTTCGTCTTCGAAAGACTCTCGCGTGGGAGTCTGCCACCCGCGGTACTTGTCCTTGGCTTGCTGATCTTCTGGAATCTGCGTCAGCGTTTCGACTTCTGCCAGACCGTGCCAATCGCCCCCCACGCCGAAGATGCAAAGCGTCCCCCCACAACGGGCCCAATCGGTGAGGGCTTGCCAAACTTCCGGACGATTCGATGCCAGGTCACGGGCATCGGCGAGCGAGACGAACGTGATATCCAGTACGCTATAGTCGATCCACTTGTCCGTGAGATCTTGTGGCATTCGATGGACAAAGGTGGGCACATTCGATAGCTGCGTGAAGTCGATTCTCGTTGAGTACGGAGCCGCCGCGATTCCCAGGAATGCGAACTCGGAAACGTCGGGGACACTTGCTCCCACGAACAGCATCCTTGGAATTTCGAGCCAATTGTTCGCATTGTTGATGCTGATTGTCCCAGTCAGCTCTTCGACCGGGGCACCGTTGAGCGACGTTTCGATGCGAATTCGATGTTCTGGCGAGGCGAGCTGCGGCAGGCGGACGATCTTCGAGGCGCTCTTGCTGCCAGCCGGCAGTTCGATCTCGAAGCTTGTCGACACGCCCGAGTTTGCAGACCAGTCGCTTCCCATCCCCAGCTCGATCGCCAGCGTGTAGGTGTCCTTGGCCGGCGCGGGACTGCGGACGTCAACGCGAATCGGTCGGTAGCCGTACCCCTGCACCCATTCGCAATCGACCACAATTCGCAATCCATGTGGCGCGGGTTTGAGGCCCGTCGGCAGAGAGATGGGCGACCCTGTGCCGCCTCGGGCGGGCGAGGTCATCGCCAAAACCGAGAGACAGGCTAGCAGCAGGCCCCCGGCCAGTTGCCCCGGAAAGAGCGTGTCTCGCAGCGCGCCTCTCATGCTACTGCTCCTTCGCGCGTTCGCGGACGAACGCGCCGCCGATTTTCACAGTCCCGGCCGGTTGAGCCGAATGGCTACGGCTCGTCGTTGGTCGGGCCACGGCTGAGCGCCGCGCCCAAGCCGCGAGAAACCACGTACAGCAACGCTTGGATAGCGAATAGGACGCCTATTCCCGCCATGGCAAACGCGGCGGCGATGGCCCACACGTAGCCCCGCGTGGCAACGGCCGGCACGAGGCACAACACCGCGCACACGGTGACCACAAACAGCAGACGGCGTAGTGAGAATTGGGGGGTAAGCATCTACCTACGATTGTGCCCGCGGGCGCCACGAATACAAGTCCCGAGACCTCACACGGGCGGGCCGGCGGCCTGGGCCAGCGCTGCCGTACGACAGCGGCCTGAGATTCAAGTTGCCAGAGTGTCGCTACTTGCGCGTGCGCTCCATTCGGCGTTCAGGTCGCGGCAACGCAGCCGCAACCGGCCGCTGGTTTGCACGTCCTGCGACGCAGCGGTACGATGACGCTCGGAATGCGGCACCGTGCCCGCTTGCGAGAATTCTAGACTCGAGGCCCAGGCCATCGCATGGAAACTCAACCGCGTTCGCGCCGCAAGTTCAATGCTGAGGCGCTCGGCTCGCTCTTGACGTTCTCCCTCTTGGAAACGCTTTGCCGCCATGACTTGTTCGCGGCCGAGATTCGCCCCGACGCCATTCGATGGTTGGCCGAGGTCGACGAGCTAGGCCACGACCTCAAGGGGCAAGAGATCGATCAAGTTGCCTGGCAAGAGAAGGTTGAGGAGCTGCTCCCGCAACTCGATATGCCCTCGCTATTGCAGCTAATCGATTTCGATCGGCTGACCGCCAACGTCAAGTTTGCCGAACGCGGTGAGCGCAGCTTGCGGTTTCGTTTTCCGCAGGTGAAGGGCGTGCCCACGAAGTTGAGCTTCGGCAAGCAGATCTTCGCGCTCCGCAAGGGGCGTTCGGTCGTGCCGCACGGCCACAACAACATGGCCACGGCGTTTCTGATTCTCAAGGGCGACTTGCGCGGCCGGCACTACGACCGCGTGCGCGACGAGCCGGAACACTTGATTATCAAGCCCACGATCGACCGCAAGTTCGTACCCGGCGAATGCTCCACCGTCTCTGACTATAAGGACAACGTTCACTGGTTCCAGGCGATTCGCGAGCCTGCTTTCATCTTCAACCTGCATGTTCTCGACGTTCGACCGGGGAGCAAGCTGCGTACGGGGCGCGTGTACGTCGACCCCGAGGGAGAGGCGATCGCCGGCGGACTGACCCGGGCACGCCGGATCGGCTTCCGCGAAGCCAACCAGATGTACGGATGACGACTTCGCCGACTCGGCGAGTGTTTGCGCTACGACGACACGTGGCTGCTGCTCTGCCGTTGCTCACCTTCGGTCGTCGTATACTAGAGTTGAGGCCCGCCAGGTGTAGGAGTGCCCCCATGACGAACACCTATCCAATGCTGAAGCTCACTGCCTTGCTTGCCGTCTTCGCGGTCGTGGGCGACCGTTGCTTTGCGCAGCGCGTGGACGTCGAAGCCTATTCGGGCAATCCGTTCGGCGTCGGACGGATTACGATCCATTCCGGCGAGGGCTTTCGCATCAAGCGCGTGCCGCGCCCGGGCAACGGGCGGATTGCGGCCCTTGCGCGGCGCATTGCCGACCGAGTCGGGCAGGGCGATCCGGTCAATCTCGAAAGCGCGGAACTGTCGCTTGTCGAGAAGTCGGGGCGAGCGCTGTATCCCGTGTTCGAAAAACGCGATCGGCCGATCCTGCGACAATTCATCAGCGTGCCCACCGAGAGCACGATCTTCTTCTTGTTTCGCGGCGACGATCCGCTCGACCTGACGGTGTACGCCCCCGACGCACTCGAAGGCCGTGTGATTCCCCAGGCGGATCCGGCGGGACACGCGCGGCTATTGCGCGCCTGGTGGAATGATTATTCATCGGCCTCCGACGGCCGCGACGCGGTGCGCGAGTACCCGCAGATCGTCGAAGAATACCTGACCGACACGCTGGCCCGGCGCCTGAACTTGACGTTGCCCCGTCGCACGCCACGCCGAGAGCTCAATATTCTCCGGGGCGAACTGCGCTTGCTGGCCGGCAGCGAGACGCTGCGGCTGGAAGTCGCCGAGGCGGTGCTCATGGGCGACCTGGCCAATGAGGCTGCGACGATTACGTTGCCCGAAGAGCTTCCGCCGCCGCAGCCCGAGTCGCTCAATCCACCGGCAGACGTGCCGACCGAACCGCTGGCCGGCCGCGTACCGGTCGAGTGCTTTTACGTCCGGTTCGGCAGCTTCCCGAATTTCCAGTGGCTGCGCCATCGCACCGAGGACTGGGGAGGCGAGTTGCGCGACGTCGTTTCGGCCCGCGGGCTCGACTACGGGCTCAACGCTCGCATGCAGCAACAGCTAGGCCTGCGCGAGGGCAAGCTGGCCGATATCTTCGGCGACAAGGTCATCGCCGACGTGGCCCTGATCGGCACAGACATGTTCCTGAGCGAAGGGGCGGCGATCGGGACGCTGTTTCAAGCCAAGAGCAGCGCGGCGCTTTCGGCCGATCTGATGCAGCAGCGACGCAGCACGATGAACGAAGTCGAGGGGGCCAAGGAAGAGAAACTCACGATCGCCGACCGTCGGGTCTCTTATATCTCGTCCCCCACCGGCACGGTTCGGTCCTACTACGTGGTCGACGGCGACTACCACCTGGTCACCACCAGCCGCCAGATCGTCGAATGGTTTCTGGCCACGGCCGACGGACATCACGAATCGCTGGCTGCTTCCGAAGAGTTTCGCTATACGCGGGCTCGCATGCCGCTTGAGCGAAACGACACCATCTTCGTCTATCTCTCTCCCGAGTTCTTCGACAACCTGCTAAGCGGGCACTACCAGATTGAGCTCTACCGCCGGATGCGGTCGGCCGTGGAGATCGAACTGTTTCCGATCGCGCAGTTGGCCGCGCGGGCAGAGGAAAAGTCGGCTACGACCATCGACGAGTTGATCGCCGCCGACATGCTGCCGGCCGGTTTCGGCGAGCATCCCGACGGGAGCCGCCTCGTGGAAAAGGACGGGCAACTCGTCGACTCGCTGCGCGGCGGCCGCGGCACTTTCCTGCCGATTCCCGATGTGCCGTTGGGCAAAGTCACTCCATCCGAGGAGGCGGAGTATCGCCGCTTCAAGGATTACTACGTTGAACAATGGGGACAGATGGACCCGGTCGTCGTGGCCATCCGCCGGGAGGAGCTGCCCGGCGGCAAGCTTGAGCGGGTGGAACTGGAAGTGCAGGCCGCGCCGTTGTCACCCCAACACGTCGAGACGCTGTCGAACTGGCTAGGCGAACCGACCGACCAGCGACTGGCTCCGGTCGAGGGCAACGTCGTGTCGTTCGAGGCCGTAGTTCGCGGCGGCACGTTCTTTGCCGGCGGCGAGCATCACTTGTTCGGCGCGCTGCGCAACGTCGACCCCAACTTCGCCCTCGACGCGCGCACAAGCATCATCGCCCGCATCATCGGCTCTCAACTTCAGGGAGTGCAAGGCTATCTGGGGGCCTGGCCCGAGCCCGGCTTTTTGCGGTTGCTGGGCGGTTCATCGAACCTGCCGGCCGACCCTGCCGGCTACACGCAACTGCGGACCGGATTGTGGCGGCGCCAGATCAACGGTTTCACGCTGCTCTCGTTTCACCCGCAGATCCTTGAGCAGGTGTCCCCCGAGCTCCAGTTCGTCAAGGCGGAGCGTCCGGCGCAAGTCTGGCTCGAGGCCGACGACCTGGCCAACTCGACCTTGGCTCCGATGATCAACGCGTTTGGATATCGCCAATCGCGACAGATCACGCTGGGAAACACGCGGTTTATGAACATGCTCATCGAGCAGTTGCACGTCCCGCCGGAAGAGAGCCTTGCCACTGGAGAGCGCATCCTGGGGGCCAAGTTCATGTCGCCGCTGGGAGGCGAATACGAGTTGCGAAAGTGGGAGGGCGGGGCAGAAGGTTGGGTGGCCACGGCCCTCGCCGACCGTGACAACTCGACGCAGCCGCCGCCCGACTACCAGTACGAAGCGCTTCGCTGGGTGCGGGGCGCGAAGCTCGAACTGTCGATGCAGCAAGCTCCCCAAGCGGCGCTCGCCGCCCATGGCGAGTTTATCATGCCGGTTGAATCGCGCCCGTCCACCTTCGAGTTGCCGAAGCTTCCCTTCGGCCTGTCAACTCCGCAGCCCAAACCGAAGGCCGACGAGAAACAGCCGGAAGTCCTGCCCGCACCCTCGGGAAAGCGGGAGTTCTAATATCGAACCCCGAGTGCGTGGTGAGCCTCCCCAAGCTCAGGAGACAATCGTTGAAAGCGAACGGCCTCTTGTTGGTTGCGCTAGTCGCGCTCGTGCTCTGCGGAACGGCGTCCGGCGGCCAGTCGCGCAACGTGCTGCTGATAGCCGTCGACGACATGAACAACGACTTAAGTTGTTACGGCCACCCGATCGTCAAGTCTCCACACATCGACAAGCTGGCCGCGCGGGGTGTGAAGTTCGATCGCGCATATTGCCAGTATCCGGTGTGCAATCCGTCACGGGTTTCGATGTTGAGCGGGTTGCGCCCCGATGCGACCCGCGTAATGGACCTCGAGACGCCCCCGCGCTCGCACCTGGCCGACGTCGTGTTCCTGCCCCAGTACTTTCGCCAGCACGGTTATCACACAGCGCACGTGGGCAAGATCTTTCACACGGGAGCGGACTTCGAGGATCCACCGAGTTGGGACGTCGAAATTCGGGAACGCGGCAAGCATCCGCCGGAGTCCACGGTCCTGCGTTCCAAAAAGCTTGATCGCCCGGTCGATTATCGGATGACGTGGGCCGTGCTCAGTGCCAGCGACGCGGAAACCGCCGATGGCGTTGTTGCCCGGCAGGGCGCGGCAATGCTCGAGCGTCTGGCCTCAGACACGAAGCCATTTTTTCTGGCGGTCGGTTTTCGCCGTCCGCACCAGCCCTATGCCGCGCCGCAGAAATACTTCGACATGTATCCGCCGGATAGCATCCCGCCGCTGGTGGAACCGGCCGAGCACTTGCAACATATCCCCGCCGCGGCGCTGACTTATCCGGCGGGCACGCCGAACTTGCCGGAGGCCGACCGGCAGCAAGTGCTGTCTGCCTACTACGCTTGCAATTCGTTTGTCGACGCCCAAGTGGGCCTCTTGATGGACGCCCTCGACGAGGCCGACTTGTGGCGCAATACCGTCGTCGTTTTTTATAGCGACCACGGTTACCACCTCGGCGAGCACGGCGGCATGTGGCACAAGATGTCGCTGTTCGAGGCATCGGCACGCGTCCCCATGATCGTTGTGGCCCCCGGGGCGAAGGGGAACGGCGAGAGCTGTGAGCGGCTCGTCGAACTGATCGACATCTATCCAACGCTCGTCGACCTATGCGGCCTGCCGCAGGTCGAGGGCCTTGCCGGGCGCAGCCTGCGTCCTTTGCTTGAATCGCCCGCTGCACCCTGGAAGCAAGCGGCGTATACGCAAGTGCTCCGTGGCGACGTCATGGGCCGTAGC
>ERZ869936.615-NODE-615-length-31867-cov-18.276437_pt1 | contig 31867 bp, 14 predicted proteins | sample MGYA00520876_ERZ869936 | MGnify/ENA primary metagenome ERZ869936 (study PRJEB32218, sample SAMN09650985) | biofilter metagenome | isolation source: enrty point of leading RO module | place: Saudi Arabia: Thuwal, RO plant located on Red Sea | collected 2016-02-17 ... | reverse complement strand
CGTCTCCATGATGGAGGCCGAACAGGGCAACGGCAGCGGCGGAAACGGCGATTAGAGTCTTTCGTGTGAGCATGAGCGCAACTTGCGCGCATGTTGTACGAACGTCATTCCACTCTGTTTGGTTGTGGCAAACCAGCCACGCTGGGTTTTGACACACGGAACCAGGGCAGCGAGTCAATCTCCGATGAGCACCACCCCGCAGACTGCAACAACCTTACGGACCGATGACGATCACAGGGCGCGGGAACCGCTGCCGCGCGAGACCGCCTCCGAAGCGCCGGCTCTCGCGGGGGATTGGGGACGGAAACGGGTTGTGATTGAAGACGTCCGCCCGAACGTGGAGGGGGGCCGCTTCGCGATCAAACGCGTTGTGGGGGAGACAGTCACGGTTGAAGCCGACGTCTTCTGCGACGGGCACGATGCACTTTCTGTCCGGCTCTGCTATCGCTCGGATGAGGAATCGGCCTGGCGGGAAGTCGAAATGCAGCCCCTGGTCAACGACCGCTGGCGCGCGCCGTTCGCCGTCGGACACGAGGGCGTCTACCAATACACCGTCCTCGCCTGGGTCGACCGCTTTCTGACGTGGCATCGGGATTTTCAAAAACGGGCCGCCGCCCGGCAGGTCGAACAGGTCGACCTGCTGACCGGCGCCGAACTCGTCGACGAGGCGCTGGATCGCGCGGACGAGACCGATCGTTCCGCGTTGCAACTCTGGTCGCGCAGGTTGCGCAGCGACGACGCGGTCCGCCACCTCGACCGGATCTGCGAAGACCCGGAATTGCCGGAACTCATGCAGCGTTATCCAGACCGCAGTCTTGCGACGAGCTACGGCCGTACGCTGGCGGTCACTGTGGATCGGGAGCGCGCGCGGTTCAGCGCCTGGTACGAAATGTTTCCGCGATCAGCCGCAGACGAACCGGGACGGCACGGCACCCTGAAGGATGTGACAGCGCGATTGCCCTACGTCGCCGAGATGGGCTTCGACGTGTTGTACCTGCCGCCCATTCATCCGATCGGCTCCAGGTTCCGGAAAGGCAAGAACAACGCAACCCAGGCAGAACCGGACGACGTCGGCAGCCCGTGGGGCATCGGCGGCGCCGAGGGCGGCCACAAGGCGGTCCATCCCGAACTGGGCACGCTCGACGATTTTCGGGAGCTGATCGCCGCCGCGGATGAACTCGGCATCGAAATCGCGATGGACGTCGCCTTTCAGTGTTCGCCCGACCATCCCTATGTGCGGGAGCATCCCGATTGGTTCCGGCAGCGTCCCGACGGAACCATTCAATACGCCGAAAATCCCCCCAAAAAGTACCAGGACATCTATCCGTTCGATTTTGAGTGCAACGACTGGCCGGCGCTGTGGCGGGAACTGAAGAGCGTCTTCGACTACTGGATCGAACAGGGCGTCAAGATCTTCCGCGTCGACAACCCACATACCAAGCCGTTCACCTTCTGGGAATGGTGCCTCAACGAGATCAAGCGCGAGCATCCGGACGTCCTGTTTCTCGCGGAGGCGTTCACGCGGCCGAAGATCATGGCGCGGCTGGCCGCTCTCGGCTTTACGCAGTCTTACACGTACTTCTCGTGGCGGAACACGAAACATGAGTTGACCGAATACGTCACCGAACTGAACACGACGAACCTCCGCGAATACTTTCGGCCGAACTTCTGGCCGAATACGCCGGATATTCTCACGGAGTACCTGCAGGTCGGAGGGCGGTCGGCGTTTCAGTTGCGGCTGATTCTTGCCGCCACACTCAGTACGAATTACGGAATCTACGGCCCTCCGTTCGAGCACTGCTGGAGCGAACCGCGCGAGCCGGGCAGCGAAGAGTACCTGCACTCGGAAAAATATCAGGTCCACCATCACGAACTGGATCGCGCGGACAGCCTGCAGGGTCTCATCGCCCGCGTGAACCGGCTTCGCCGCGGGTACACCGTCCTGCAGACGCCGTGCGAACTTCAGTTTCACGAGACGGAGAACGACCAGCTTCTCGCGTACACCAGATCATCGGGCGACAACTCCGAGATTCTGCTCGTCGTCGTCAACCTCGATCCGCATCACAGGCAGGCCGGTTGGGTCACGCTGCCGATGGAAGAGTTCACCCTCGACGCCACGCATCCCTACCAGGTTCATGACCTGCTGAGCGACTCCCGCTACCTGTGGCATGGACCACGGAACTACGTCGAACTGGATCCGGGTGTCATACCGGCCCACATTTTCCAGGTTCGCCGTCGCGTGCGAACGGAGCGGGAGTTCGAGTACTACCTTTGATTTTCAGGTGAGCGGCGGCGTTCGCCGCACCGACAGTCGGCTTTCGACGGGCCGGGCGGGTTTCGCCTGCGTCCCCGAAGCCGGGAAACGTTTCCAGGAATTGCGAATCGTGCCCATGGAGACCGTTGGAACACAGCCGGAAACCGCGAAAACAGCGCCGGCGCGAAACCCGTCCTGGTTCAAGGACGCGGTGATCTACCAGATCCACGTCCGCGCGTTCTTCGACGCCAGCGGCGACGGAGTCGGGGACTTTCGCGGACTCACGGAGAAGCTCGACTACATCGAGGGTCTCGGAATCACGGCGATCTGGCTGCAGCCGTTCTTCATGTCGCCCCTGCGCGACGACGGCTACGACATCGCCGACTACACCCGGATCAATCCCGCCTACGGGACGCTGCGCGACTTTGAAACGTTTCTGCAAGAGGCGCACCGCCGCGACCTGCGGGTCATCACCGAAATGGTCATGAACCACACGTCGGATCAGCACGAGTGGTTCCAGAAATCGCGGCGGGCCAAACCCGGCGACAAGTGGCGCGACTACTACGTCTGGAGCGACACCGACGAGCGCTATGAGCAGGCGCGGATCATCTTCGAGGATTTCGAAACCTCCAACTGGACCTGGGACGAGGTGGCGCAGGCCTACTACTGGCACCGCTTCTACCATCACCAGCCCGATCTGAACTTCGACAACCCCGACGTCCACCAGGCGATGTTCGATGCCGTCGACTTCTGGTTCGACAAGGGTGTCGACGGCATGCGGCTCGACGCCGTCCCCTACCTGTACGAGCGGGAGGGAACGAACTGCGAGAACCTGCCGGAAACCCACGCCTTTCTGAGAGAACTCCGCCGGCACGTCGACGAGAAGTACGACGACAAAATGCTGCTGGCCGAGGCCAACCAATGGCCGGAAGACGCCGCCGCCTATTACGGCGACGGAGACGAATGCCACATGAACTTTCACTTTCCGCTGATGCCGCGGCTGTTCATGTCGATCGAGCGCGAGGACCGGTTTCCGATCATCGACATTCTCGAACAGACCCCCGAAATCCCCGAGAACTGCCAGTGGGGCATCTTCCTGCGCAACCACGACGAACTCACGCTGGAGATGGTGACCGATGAGGAACGGGATTACATGTACCGCGCCTACGCCGCCGACCCCCGCGCTCGCGTGAATCTCGGCATCCGCCGGCGTTTGGCGCCGCTGCTGCGCGACGACCGCCGGAAAACCGAATTGATGAACGCGCTGCTCCTGTCGCTGCCGGGCACGCCGATCATTTATTACGGCGACGAAATCCGCATGGGGGACAATATCTACCTGGGAGACCGCGACGCCGTGCGGACTCCGATGCAATGGAACGACGATCGCAACGCCGGTTTTTCGCGGGCGAATCCGCAGCAGTTGTACCTGCCCGTCATCATCGACCCGCCGTTTCACTACGCGTCTCGAAACGTCGAAGTCGAACAGAGCCGTCCCCACTCAACGCTGTGGTGGACGCGGCGGATTATCGCGCAGCGGAAACAGCTCACCGCCATGGGACGCGGCGTCATCGAGTTTCTTTCGCCGGACAATCCCAAAGTGCTCGCCTTCCTGCGGCAGCACGAGGACGAAACGATCCTCGTCGTGGCCAACCTGTCGCGCTACGTGCAATGCGTGGAACTCGACTTGTCGCGATTCCGCGGCCAGCATCCGGTTGAGTTGTTCGGGCAGGCGCAGTTCCCACCGATCGGTGAGTTGCCTTATTTTCTGACGCTCGGCGCCTACGCCTTTTACTGGTTCCGGCTCGAGTGGGGGGGCGACGAGGCGGAGCCGCTGGACGCCGCGTTGCCGAGTTGCACGATTTCCGCCCGTTGGGACGCACTCTTTGAAAACAAGGCGCTCTCCACCCTGGAAGCCGCGTTGCCCGCCTTTATGAAGCGGCACCGCTGGTTCGGCGGCAAGGCCCGCGCGATTCAGCAGGTCAAGCTGCTGGACGTGTTGACTGTGCACGACTTTCCCGAGGTGACGGCCGACCCGAGACGGGACGACTGGCCATCCGGCGGATTGCCCGCAACGCGGGTTCTCGTCGCCCGCGCCGAATACGTCGAAGGAGAGCCGGAAATCTACGTTCTGCCGGTCGTCTTTGCGCAGGGTGAACAGCAGGCCAATCTGCTGGCCGACCGTCCCGGAGCCGGCATCGTCTCGATTGCGCGTTCCGACGATGTTCCCCCGGCGACGTTGTGCGACGCAAGCCGGGAAGATGAATTCTGGCTGTTGTTGTTCGACGCCATCCGCCAGGGACGGACGATTCCCGGCCGGCACGGAGCGGTCGAGTCGCTTCAGACGCACGCGTTTTCGCAGTTGCAGGACAGCGGGAGCATCCGACCGCCGCAGGCGGCGAGAGTCGTCGGCGTCGCCGCGGACGACGCGCAGCACGCGCCGGCGCTGCTTGATGTGGTCATCCACGGCGGCGAGCAGAGCAATACATCCGCAGTGATCGGCGGCCGGCAGATTCTGAAAATGTTCCGCCGCATCGACAAGGGCGAGAATCCCGACTTTGAAATCGGCCGTTATCTGACGGAGACGACGCAACTGGGATGCGTCCCGCAGGTCGCCGGGGCGCTGACCTACCGCGCCGCGAGCGGCGAAGAATACACACTGGCCGTGCTGCACGAATATGTGGCCAATGAGGGGGACGCCTGGGTTTACACACTCGATGAGTTGGACCGTTACCTTGATCGCGTCGAAGCGGAACTGTCCGGTCCCCCGCCGGGCGACGCCCTGGCAGCGGGCACGCCCCTCACCGAACTGGCCGGTCACATGCCGCCGAATTCGGTCCAGGAAGTCGTCGGCCCCTACTTGCAGTCAGCCGAACTGCTGGGCCGACGGACGGCGGAGATGCATCTGGCGTTGGCCTCCGGTGACAGCGAAGCGTTTGCGCCGGAGCCGTTTACGAAGCTCTATCAGCGCAGCATCTACCAGTCGATGCGGGCCGAAGCGCGCAAGACGCTCAGCTTTCTGATGAAACGGGCCGCCAGCCTCCCCGGCGACGCGCGAGATCTGGCGCAGCGGTTGTTGCAGAACGAGCAGGCCCTGATCGAGCGATACCAACAAGTGGCCGAAACGCCCATCAACGCCCAGCGCATCCGCTGCCACGGAGACTTCCACCTCGGCCAGGTGCTCTTCACCGGCAAGGACTTTGTCATCATCGACTTCGAAGGGGAACCGGAGCGACCGATCGGCGAACGGCGCATCAAGAAGTCGCCGCTGCGCGACGTGGCCGGTATGCTGCGATCGTTCCATTATGCGTCCCATGCGGCGCTCACCGGTCCCCACCGCGACGCCTTGCTGCCCACGGCCGGCAGTCAAAGCAGCGGCGCCTGGCTGACCGTGTGGTACCGCTGGACCGCCGCAATGTATCTGAAGGCGTATTTGGCCGAAGCCTCACAAGGCGGCTTTCTGCCGCCGCGCAGCGAGGATTTCTCGACGCTGCTGGAGGCCTATCTGTTGGAGAAAGCGATCTACGAACTTCGTTACGAAATGAACAACCGCCCCGACTGGGTCCAGATACCGCTGCGAGGCATCCTGGATCTGCTGGAGGTGGGCAGCGCGTCCGGCGATTGACTGCGCACTCAGTGCGGGGGACGACTCAACCCGCGCCCCGGACACTCACGACGACATTCGACTGCAACCGGAGAGGATCATCCCGATGCCGACGAACACCACAACAGACATCCGGCGGCCCGACGTTCGCCACGACGTCAGCCTGATCACCGACGACGACGTCCATCTCTTCAACGAGGGCACGCACTTCGACTTGCAGACGAAGCTGGGCGCCCACCTCTGCGCTGCAGCGGACGGCGCGGAAGGCGCCTGCTTTGCCGTCTGGGCGCCGAACGCCCGCTCGGTGGCGATCAGCGGAGAGTTCAACGGCTGGAATCAACGCAGCCACGCTCTCCGCCCGCGCGGATCATCCGGAATCTGGGAGGGGTTTATTCCGGGTGTCGGGCAGGGAACCCTCTACAAGTATCACATTGTCGCCCGCGACAGCGGGTACGAGGTGGACAAGGCCGACCCGTTCGGCGTGTTCCACGAAGTCGCCCCCAAGACCGCCTCGATCGTCTGGGATCTGGACTACGGGTGGAGCGACGAGGAATGGATGTCCGCACGCGCGTCGCGGAACAGGCTCGATGCCCCCCTGTCCATCTATGAAGTGCACCTCGGCGCCTGGCGGCGCGTCGCCGAGGACGGCAACCGCTCCCTCAGCTATCGCGAACTGGCCCCTCAACTCGCCGAGCACGTCCAGCAGTGCGGCTTCACCCATGTCGAGTTCCTGCCGGTCATGGAGCACCCCTTCTTCGGCTCCTGGGGCTACCAGACGACCGGCTACTTCGCGCCCACCAGCCGGTACGGCACGCCGCAGGACTTCAAGTACCTCGTCGATTACCTGCACCAGCACGGCATCGGCGTCATACTCGACTGGGTTCCGTCTCACTTCCCCAGCGACGAACACGGACTGGCGTATTTCGACGGCACGCACCTGTTCGAGCACGCCGACCCCCGGCAGGGATTCCACCCCGACTGGAACAGCTACATCTTCAACTACGGCCGAAATGAAGTCCGCAGCTTCCTGCTCAGCAATGCCCTGTTCTGGCTCGACGAGTACCACATCGACGGCCTCCGCGTGGACGCCGTCGCGTCGATGCTGTACCTCGATTATTCGCGGAAAGAAGGCGAGTGGATTCCCAACAAGTACGGCGGACGGGAGAACCTGGAGGCGATCGACTTTCTGCGGACATTCAACACGACCATCTACCAGCGGCACCCGGACGTCCAGACGATCGCCGAAGAATCGACCGCTTGGCCGATGGTCTCCCGGCCGACATACGTCGGCGGACTGGGGTTCGGCCTGAAGTGGGACATGGGGTGGATGCACGACACGCTCCGCTACATGTCGCACGAACCGATCCATCGCAAGTTCCACCACGATCGCTTGTCATTCCGGATGATCTACGCGTTCAACGAGAATTTTACGTTGCCGCTCTCGCACGACGAGGTCGTTCACGGCAAAGGCTCGTTACTGGGCAAGATGCCCGGGGACGATTGGCAGAAGTTCGCCAACCTCCGCCTGCTGTACGGCTACATGTACGGGATGCCCGGAAAGAAGCTGCTGTTCATGGGGGGCGAGTTCGGCCAACCGGGCGAATGGCAGCACGACGGCAGCCTGCAGTGGGACCTCGCAAAGCAATTGCCCCATTCGGCCGTGCAGCGCTGGCTCTCCACGCTGAATCGTTTCTACTCCGGAGAGAAAGCTCTGCACGAATGGGACTGCGACCCCGCCGGCTTCGAGTGGATCGACGCCAACGACTCCGAGGAAAGCGTGGTGAGCTTTCTGCGGAAGGCGAAGACCAGCGACGATCTGATCGCCGTGGTCTGCAACTTCACTCCCGTCCCCCGGCCCAATTATCGCATCGGCGTCCCGCGCGGCGGATACTGGCGGGAAATCCTCAACAGCGACGCCGTCGAACACGGAGGGAGCGGCCAAGGGAATCTGGGCGGCGTCGAAGCCAGTCCGATCGGCTACCACGGCCGCCCCTGTTCGCTCAATCTGACGCTCCCGCCGTTGGGAGCGGTCTTCTTGAAATCGGACGCGGCGCAGCCGAAGGCCGGTGAGTGACGGCTGCACATCGCGCTCACATCGCCGGACGATTCGTTCAGACACCCCCGCTGGCGCAGGAAGAGACCATGCCGGAGCATCCCACCTATCCGCCGACCCTCGGCGCGCAGTTCCAGGAAGACGGCCGATGCCGATTTCTGGTCTGGGCGCCGAACGCCGAGAAACTCGAACTGAAACTGCTCGAGCCGCAAGAACGATTGTTGCCGATGCAGCCCTGCGGACGCGGCTACTACGAACTGACCGTCGACGAGCTGGCGCCCGGTGCGCGGTACTTCTATCGCATCGACGGCGACCGCGACCGCCCCGACCCGGCCTCGCGCCTCCAGCCCGACGGCGTTCACCAGGCATCGGCGGCCGTCACGTCCAATTTCAACTGGACCGACGGGGACTGGCGGGGAATCCCGCTGCACCAGTTCATCACCTACGAAATGCACGTCGGCACCTTCTCTGCGGAAGGCACCTTCGAGGCGGTGATCCCGCATCTCGACGAGTTGCACGACCTGGGCGTCACTGCGATCGAACTGATGCCTTGCGCACAGTTTCCCGGCGGGCGAAACTGGGGCTACGACGGGGTGCATCCGTTCGCGGTTCAGAATACATACGGCGGACCGGACGGATTGAAGCGGCTGGTCGACGCCGCCCATTCCCGGGGCCTGGCTGTCATCATGGACGTCGTCTACAACCACATCGGTCCGGAAGGCAACTACCTGGCTGAGTTCGGTCACTATTTTACCGATCGGCATCACACGCCCTGGGGCCGCGCCATCAATTTCGACGATCGCGACAGCGATGAGGTGCGACGATTCTTCATCGAAAACGCACTGTACTGGATCGACGAGTTTCACATCGACGCCTTGCGGCTGGACGCCGTGCACGCGATCTTCGACTTCACGGCGCGTCCGTTTCTCCAGGAGCTGGCCGACGCGGTGCGGCTGGAGGGCGAACGTCTCAATCGGAGGGTTTACACAATCGCCGAAAGCAGCCTCGCCGACTCGCGATTGATCATGCCGAAGGAAACGGGCGGCTGCGGCATCGACGGCCAGTGGTGTGACGACTTGCATCACGCCATCCGCACCGAGTTGACCGGCGAACAGTCGGGCTATTACGCCGACTACACCGGTTTCGACGACATTTGCAAAGCATACCGAGACGGATTCGTCCAGGACGGCGGTTACTCCCGGTACCGGGGTCGGCGGCACGGCAACTCAGCCCGGCACGTCGACCCGATCAAACTCGTCGTCTGTTCGCAGAATCACGATCAGGTCGGCAATCGGCTCATGGGAGAACGGCTCACTGAGCTGGCCTCCTTCGAGAAACTCAAGCTGGCGGCGGCGCTGGTGATCCTCTCCCCCTGCCAGCCGATGCTCTTCATGGGCGAGGAGTATGCCGAAACGGCCCCCTTCCAGTTCTTCATCAGCCACACCGACCCGGACCTGGTCGAAGCGGTCCGGCGCGGCCGCAAGGAAGAGTTCGCCCGTTTCGAGTGGCAGCAGGAGCCGCCCGACCCGCAGGATGAAGCCACGTTCCAGCGGTGCAAGCTGGACCACGCCCTCAAGCACGGAGGCCGCCACCGCGTCTTGTTTGAGTTCTACCAAAAGCTTATCAAACTGCGCAAGGCGGAGCCTGCGCTGGCGTTTCCCGATCGCGCCAGGATGGAAGTCCGCAAACTGGAACCTCATCGCGCGATGGCCGTGAGACGCTGGTCGGCGCGACGCGAAGTTCTCACACTGTTCCACTTCGGATCGGAAACGGCGGAGGTCGCCATCAATCTGCCGGAAGGGGCGTGGAACAAGGCGCTCGATTCAGCAGACGCGCGTTGGAACGGTCCGGGGAGTTCGCTGCCGGATCAAATCGAGTCGTCTGGAACAGCGACGCTGTCGCTCCCGCCCGACTCCGTCACCACGTATAACAGGTAACAGGCGTTTGCGAACGCCGAGCGCGGGCCCGCGACTTCGGAGAAACTTGTGACTGATACACTCGAGAGTAAGCCGGTCATCGGCCTCGGTAAACGTGTGCGCGGAGTGCGCTCCCAAGAGCAGAAGATGGGAGTCCCGCTCAGCCAGCGGCGAGTCTGTCCCGGCAAACCGTACCCCCTCGGCGCCGCCTGGAACGGCCGCGGGGTCAACTTTGCCCTCTACGCGGAGAACGCCACCAGGGTCGAACTCTGCCTGTTTGATTCGCCCGATGCGACTCGGGAATCGGAACGGATCCCGATGCCCGAACAGACCGACATGGTCTGGCACGTGTTTCTACCGGGCGTCGCGCCCGGACAACTCTACGGATACCGCGTCCATGGTCCCCACAAACCGGAACAGGGACATCGTTTCAACCCGAACAAACTCCTGCTGGACCCTTACGCCAAGCTGGTGGGCCGGAAGACGAACTGGGACGACTCGCTCTTCGGTTACACCATCGGCTCCGAACAACAGGACCTGTCCTTCGACGAACGCGACAGCGCTCCGTACGCCCCTCTGGCCGCCGTCATCGATCCCTCGTTCGACTGGGGCGATGACAGTCCGCCCAAGGCCCCGATGCACAAGACCGTCATCTATGAAATGCACGTGCGCGGCTTCACCAAGCTGAACTCGGCGATCCCGGAGGAACTTCGCGGCACCTACGCCGGTCTCGCGTCCGAACCTGCAATCGCCTACCTGAAGCGGCTCGGCGTCACCGCCGTCGAACTCCTGCCCGTGCATCATTTTCTGCAGGACCGCCATCTCGTCGAACGGGGGCTCGACAACTACTGGGGCTACAACACGCTCAGCTTCTTCGCTCCCGAAATCTGTTACGCCTCCGAAAGCCACCCGCTCGACGCGGTGCCCGAATTCAAAACGATGGTCCGCAACCTGCATAGCGCGGGCATCGAGGTCATCCTCGACGTGGTTTACAACCACACGGCCGAAGGCAATCACATGGGGCCGACGCTTTCACTGCGCGGCATCGACAACGCGGCCTACTATCGCGCGCTCGACCAGGATCCGCGCTACTACATGGACTACACCGGGTGCGGAAACACCCTCAACGTCATGAACCCCCGCGTGCTGCAGTTGATCATGGACAGCCTGAGGTACTGGATTACCGAGATGCACGTCGACGGGTTCCGCTTCGACCTGGCCAGTGCGCTGGCGCGGGAACTGCACGCCGTCGACAAACTCGGCGCGTTCTTCGACATCATCCAGCAGGATCCGATCATTTCGCAGGTCAAACTGATCGCCGAACCGTGGGATCTGGGCGAAGGCGGATACATGGTCGGCAACTTCCCCGTCCAGTGGTCCGAGTGGAACGGAAAATACCGCGACTGCGTACGGTCGTTCTGGAAGGGAGACGGCGGAGTCGTCTCCGAGTTCGCCACGAGGTTCTGCGGCAGCAGCGACCTGTACCGATGGAGCAGCCGCCTGCCGAAGGCCAGCATCAACTTTATCACCTGTCACGACGGCTTCACTCTCGAAGATCTGGTTTCATACAACGAAAAACACAACGAAGCGAACGGCGAGCAGAATCGCGACGGCGCGGACCATAACATCAGTTGGAACTGCGGCGTCGAAGGACCGACGGACGACGAAGACATCTTGGCTCTCCGCGATCGGAAAAAGCGTTCCATGCTCGCCACGCTCATCCTCTCGCAGGGCGTGCCGATGCTGCTGGCCGGCGACGAGATGGGGCATACCCAGAACGGCAACAACAATGCGTATTGCCAGGACAACGAAATCACCTGGCTGAACTGGGCCAACGGCCGCGCGCTGCGGAACCGCCAACTCACCGACTTTGTCCGCAAGGTCATTGAGATATTTCACGAGCAGCCGGTCTTCCACCGCCGCAAGTTCTTCTCCGACCGCCCGATCGGCGGCTCCGAAGCTCCCGACATCGCCTGGGTGAATCCCGACGGCACGGAAATGACCGACGAGCAGTGGAACACACCCCACGTCCGCTGCTTCGGCGTCGTCCTCTTCGGCGACAGCATCGACATGGACGAAGACGGCGAGGAAATCAGCGGCGACTCGATTCTCATCCTCTTCAACGCCGACCACGACCTGACCATCCCATTCACGCTGCCCGACATCGAAGAAGAGTTTCTCCCCTGGCAGCGGCTGTTCGACACGTTCGACGCCGAATCCCACCAGGACGAATTCACCCAGGAATCGGTTTACGAACTGCGCCCCTGCTCGATGGCTGTCTTTCGCATGGGAATCGAGGAGCAGACCGAACAGGCCGCCCCCATGCCGGTCGACGTGAAGCCGCTGGCCACCTACCGCGTGCAGCTCAATCGCGATTTTCGTCTGGAGGACGCCCGCGCGCAGGTCACCTACTTCAGCCGTCTGGGAATCACGCACCTGTATGCATCGCCCATCCTCCGCGCGCGTCAGGCCAGCACGCACGGCTACGACGTCGTCGATCCGAAAACGATCAATCCCAATCTCGGCGACGAGACCGACCTCATCAACCTCTCGACCGACCTGCGGCAGTTCGGCATGGGGATCGTCCTGGACATCGTTCCCAACCACATGGCCGCCAGCCTGGAGAATCCCTACTGGCGCGACGTGCTGACCTACGGACACAGCTCGCCGTTCGCCGGCTGGTTCGACATCGACTGGCGGATGCCCGACCCGAACATGTGGGGCCGCGTCCTGTTGCCGATCCTCGGTGAACCGCGGGCACGGATCCTTGCGAAAGATCAAATCCAGCTCGTCTGGTCGGACGGCCGGTTCCTCGTGAAATACTTTGAACACATGCTGCCGGTTGACCCGTCCACCGTGCCGACCATCTGCGGTTTTGCGGAAGCCGAGCTTGAGGAACTCACGCGGGACGGGCACGCCGGGCTGGAGAAAATCTTCGAGATTCTGAATCGTCTGAAAAAGCTCCCCAGAATCGCCGCCCGCCTGCGGCGCCGCTTCGATATCGATCGGGAGGAGACGGAGCAACTGCTGGCCGAATTCGCACAACTCGTGGTTCAGTCCCCCCGGCTCGAAGCCTGGGTCGCCGAAACAGTGCAACGGTTCGGGCAGGACTCCGACGGTCGTCGCCGCCTCGCCCGGCTGCTTGACAATCAGCCCTACCGCCTGGTGCATTGGCGGGATGCCGCCCGCGCGATCAACTATCGACGATTCTTCGACATCAACGAATTGGTCTCGATCCGGCAGGAAGACCCGCACGTCTTTGAAGAAACTCATTCCACCGTCCTCCGGTGGGTGCGTGATGGCTTGATCGACGGGTTGCGGATTGATCACATCGACGGACTGCGCGATCCGCTGGGGTACCTGGAGCACCTGGCCGCGGAACTGCCCCCCGGCGAACAGGTGCATCAGCCGGTGCCGGTCTTTGTCGAGAAGATTCTGGCCCCTGATGAAGAATTGCCCGCCCGCTGGCCCGTGACCGGCACATCGGGATACGAGTTTCTCAACCAGGTCGAAGCGATCTACGTCTCACCCGAAGGGTTCGCGGAGATCGAGCAAAGCTATCGCCGCCTCCTTCGAAGGCCGGTGCGTTTTGAAAACGTGGCGGCGTCCGGAAAACGCCGTGTGCTGAGCGTCGATCTGTCGCCGCACGTCGATCGGCTCGCAGACAGCCTGGTCGGTCTCGCAGAGAACTCATTGCGATACCAGTCAGGCGAATCGCGGGAGGGAGAGGGTTGGGCGTCCACCGCCGCGATCACGCGCCGCGATGAAAACATGCCGGGGAACGTCGTCAATCTGATGCCGACCAAGAGCGATTTCGCGGAAGCCGTGGTGGAAGTCATCACCGCGTTGCCGGTCTACCGGACTTACCTGGACAGCCGCCGCGGCGTGATCGACGCCGACGACCGCCGACGCCTCCAGTTCGCACTCCAGCAGGCTCGCGAACAGGGTCGCGCCGAACCCGAAGCGGTCGACTTCCTCGGAGAGGTCCTGCTGTTGGAGAACGAGTCGTTGACCGACCAGCAACGCACCGAGCGAGTCAACTTCATCCAGCGCTTCCAGCAATTGACGGGGCCCGCCGCGGCCAAGGGAATCGAAGACACCGCCCTCTATGCCTACGTACCGCTCGTTTCGCTCAACGAGGTGGGGGGCGAACCGCACCTCCCGGAGGACGCCGTCGCAGGACTCCACCGCGCCAATGAAGTCCGTGCATCGGACTCTCCCCAGACAATGCTTTGCGTCACCACGCACGACACCAAGCGCACGGCCGACGTGCGGGCCAGAATCGACGTGCTCTCCGAAGTGCCGAAACTCTGGACCGGTCTCGTTCGCCGCTGGGGACGGCTCAACGAAGATCACCGGTCGCGGATCAGCGGCAAACGCGTGCCCGATCCGGCCGCGGAATACCTCTTCTACCAGACAGTCGTTGGGCTCTGGCCCGCACCGGGACCTCACGACTCGGACGCCCTGCCCTCCACAGAGCGCCTGCAGAAACTCCGCGAGCGAATCGAACACTACATGATCAAGGCGGTCCGGGAAGCGAAAACGCATACCTCCTGGACGGACAACAATCAGCAGTATGAAGAGGCCCTGCTCGCATTCATCCGCGGCTTGCTGTCCTGCGACGACGCCGGCGGCGCGCCGTTTCTCTCAGACGTGCAGAGTCTGGTGGCCCGCATCGCGCGGCCGGGATTCTGGAACAGCCTCTCGCGGACGATGATCCAGTTCACCTCACCCGGCACGCCCGACCTCTACCAGGGTGATGAACTCTGGAACTTCGCCCTCGTCGACCCCGACAACCGACGCCCCGTCGACTATCAAGCACGTCGGCAACTGCTCGATGAGGCCATTCTCGCCGTCGAAGGATCTCCGGAGGCACGGCGCGAGTATCTCCACAGCCTTGTCGGATCGCCGGAGGACGGCCGCATCAAGTTGCACGTGATTCAGAGCCTGTTGACCGCACGCCGGCAGCATCCGCAATTGTTCGGGTCGGGCGAATACATCCCGCTCGCGACCGCCGGTCCTGCAAGCGGTCACCTCATCGCCTTTGCGCGATTGTCCGAAGCGGCTCGCGGAGCGTCGTCCGGCAGGTCGGCCGAGCCACACGAGGCAATCGTCGTCGCGCCGCGCTTGACTGTCGAACTCGTCGAAGACTCATCCGCCGCGCCGATCGGCGAGGCGGCATGGTCCGACACTCGCGTCTATCTGCCCGAGTTCCTCACCAGCAAGAGCCTGCGGTGTGCCGTGACGCACGAGTCGATCGAGCCGTCGGTGGATGGCAGTCTCCGAGTCGCGGACGTCCTTCGGTCGTTCCCGGTCTCGCTCCTGATCAGTGAGGCGTGAACCAGACAGGTCGAACGGGTCGTTATAGCGCTTTGCGAAACAGTGTTGGCGATCTGTCTCGCGGAATCTCCGGCTGAACAGTCCGAAAACCGTTCGACGCGGACACACGGTAGAGCAATTTGCTCTAAGAGACTCCTGATGTTCGATTCGCGGCTCTCCATATTGGTTAACGAGCTGCTGGGCGATGAACAGTCGGTCGCCGCCTCCGATGTTTCTCCCGCCGCCCGCTGTGCACCGCTGCTGGACCGACTTGTGTCCGATCCGGCGCTCGCTGCGGCAATCGTCTGGCAGCTGGATGCTCAAGGCCGGCTGGGAACGCTCTGTCAACAGGTCGCAGACGATGACGCCTGGAGCAACGAAATGTACGCAGGGCCCGCGCATCGGGCGCGGCTCACGTCGGTCGTCAGGCAGGGTCAGGCGATGTGCGTTGACGTCACAGGCGACGCCTCGCCGACCGGGTCGGACTGCATCGTCGCCGCCGCGCCGATTCTGCACGGACCAACGCCCCGCGGCGCCTTGGAACTGTTCGCGGATGCGAGCCTCTCCCCTGCCGACCGCAGAGCGTTGCTGCAGGCCGTCGAGAACCTTTGCGGCCTGCTGGCCCGCGGCCTCTGGCAGCCGGCGTCTTCAAGATGGGCTGCCGAAGAGACCGCAACCCGAAGCCGGCGAGACCGGTTCACTCTCTCGCTCCACCAGTCGCTCAGCGTGACCGAGGTCGCCGGCACGGCGGTCAACGACGGCCGGTTGCTGCTCGGCTGCGATCGCCTGAGTCTTGCGCTCCGCCGGGGAGCGCGAACCCGCATCGCCGCGATCAGCGGGCAGGATCAGCTCGAAGCCCGCGCCAATCTGATTCGCGCCATGACCCGCCTGGCCGACCGGGTGATGCAGAGCGGATCACCGTTGAGCTATCAGGGCAGCACCGAAAACTGGCCCCCGCAACTGGAAGAGGCCTTGGCGGCGTTCCTGGCCGAGTCGCGTTCGCGAAGCGTGCAACTCATTCCGCTGCGGCGCTCGCCGCCGGTGGTTCCGGTCGATCAATCCGAAACAACGCCCCGCCCGTCTTCGCCCCCGCCGGTCATCGGCTGTCTGATCATCGAACAGACGACCGGCTCGGCGCAGAACACTCGTCAGCCGCAGACCGTCGATTTCGTCGCCGAGCATACCGCCGCCGCACTCTCCAACGCGCAGCAGCACGAGCAGGTATTCCTGTTGCCGGTGTGGAGAACCATCGGCCGCGCCGGCGAGTGGCTTCGCGGACGGCGACTCGCGATGGCGGCCGCCGCCCTGTTGCTGTTGGCCGCAGCAGCATTCGCGCTCTGGCTCGTTCCCTGGGAATACCGCGTCGAAGCGGACGGAATCGCCCTGCCGGTCGTGCGGCACGAAGTCTTCGCCCCCTGGGACGGCGACGTCGAGGAGATCTACGTCGAAAGCGGACAGCGCGTGGCCGCGGGAGAGCCGTTGCTCCGTCTGGAAAGCGACGACCTGGAAAGCGAACGCGTCGCGCTCGTAGGGGAAGTGAGCGAACTGAGGCGTCGCCGCGACTCGCTCCGCGTGCAGGCCGCTCAGGCAGCCGGCCGCGGAGACCGCGACGAGGAACTCAGACTGGAAGGAGAGCTGGTCCAGACCCAAGTGCGATTGCAAGGGGCTAAGGAACGCCTTCAGGTTCTCGACGAACGGATGAATGCGCTGACGATCCGCTCGCCGCTGGAGGGCGTCGTCGCAACGTTCCAACTTCGCCGCGATCTGGAACTTCGTCCGGTCCGCCGGGGAGATATGCTGCTCGAAGTGATGGACGAAACCGGTCCCTGGCAGATCGAACTGGAAATCCCCGAATACCGCATGGGCCACGTCCTCAGCCAACTGGCCGAATCGGACACCGGAACGCTGCCGGTCCGCTACGTCCCGGCCACCGCAGTCGATCGCACCTGCAATGCCACACTCACGGAAGTCGCCTCCCGATCGGACGAATCAGACGCAGGCGCCATGATTGTCGAAGCGTTCGCCCGCATCGACCCGGACGACCTGCCGCAGCGCCGCATCGGTTCGGAAGTCACCGCCAAGATCGACTGCGGCCGCTGCAGCCTCGCCTACGCCCTCTTCGGCGACGTCTACGAATTCCTTCTCCGCCACCTCTGGTGGTAAGCCCGGCGGCCGCCTCCATCGGCGCGCCTCGAAGTCACCGCAGTTGATATCATCGTTGGGCGTATCCGCAGACATCGCCCCGTCCTCGTCACAGACCCACCTTCGATATGCAGCGGGAATTTGAAGTCCTCGTCTGGGGCGCCACAGGATTCACCGGCCGGCTGGTGGCCGAGCACCTGGCGAAATACTACGGCGACAATCGTCCACTGCGCTGGGCTGTCGGCGGCCGCAACCAGGCGAAAGTGGAGCGCCTGTCCGAAGAACTCGATGCGCCCTCGGGACGAATACCCTTCGTGATCGGCGATAGCCACGATCGGGCGAGTCTCGACGAGATCGTCCGTCGCACGTCTGTCGTTTGCTCGACGGTTGGTCCCTACGCAAGGCACGGCTCGGAACTGGTGGCCGCCTGCGTCGAGCACGGAACGCACTATTGCGACATCAGCGGCGAGGTCCAATGGATGCGCGAGATGATCGATCGTCACGAGGCCGCAGCGCGTCAATCGGGCGCACGAATCGTGCATTGTTGTGGCTTCGATTCCATTCCGTCGGATCTCGGCTGTTTCTTCCTGCAGCAGTATGTTCAGGCTGAGCACGACGCCGTGTGTCGACATGTGCAACTGCGAGTCCGGGAAATGCGCGGCGCATTCAGCGGCGGGACAGTGGCCAGTCTGCTGCACGTCCTTGATGAGTGTCGACGCGATCCGCGAGTCCGCCGAATCGTGGAGGATCCCTATGCCTTGAATCCCGCCGGGATGCGGGAAGGCCCCGACGGACCCGATTGCCCGGCTGTTCGCTGGGACCACGATCTTCACGCCTGGACCGCGCCCTTCGTGATGGCGCCGATCAACACGCGTGTTGTCCGACGCACGAATGCGCTGCTGAACTACCCCTATGGACGCGACTTTCGCTACGACGAGGCCGTGTTGAAGCAGAGCGGCCCGATCGGATGGGCGTCCGCAAAAAGCCTCTCAACGGGATTGAAGCTGTTTCTGGCAGCGGCAACAGCCCGGCCGACGCGCGCGATACTGCGAAAATGGGTGCTCCCAAGTCCCGGCCAGGGACCCTCGGCCGCCCAGCGTGAAAACGGGTTTTTCAGGATCCAGTTGGTAGGCAAGACAGATCCCGACGCGCCCGGTCATTGGTCGGCATTCGTCTCCGGCGAGTCTGACCCGGGATACGGAACCACAGCCGGAATGCTGGCAGAATGTGCCGTCTGTTTGGCACAGGATGCCGATCAGGTGTCCGTTGCCGGTGGCTTCTGGACGCCCGCCTCCTGTTTCGGCATGACACTCGTACCCCGTCTGGAGGCGCGCGCCGGAATGCGTTTCACCGTACAGCCCGACCTCAGTGCCGGCGGCCCCTCCTGACCTGACCCATCCAATCCTCACCCGTGAAGATCTGCCGAATCCGCGGTCCATTCGATTCAGCGCCGCGTGCCACGGGCGTCTCGCCAGTACCTCCCCTACCCCTGTCACTCCGACGAAATCACCCCGCCAGCGACACCAACCCCTCTTTGCGCCTTCGCGTGCCCCCACCCACGCACCCGATCATCCCTATCAACCACCGAGCGCACCGCCGCATGATCCACTGAGCGAAGCCATTGCACGCCTGACTCACCACCCCGCATCGGCCGAAGACCATGAGCGTCACCCACTGCAACCCGCCCATCCTGCCCACACCCCTCGCACAAACTCACCGAATCCCGAACACCCGACCCTCCCGTGGCTTGTCGCGCGTTTTTCTAAAGAGTTAAAGACTTGCCCGAATCTCCCGGAAAACAACGCACACAACCCTTTAGAGCGCCTTGCGAATCAGTGTTGGCGATCTGTCTCGCGGAATCTCGGGTTCGATAGTCAAAAGACCGCTCTACGCGGACACATGGTAGAGCAATTTGCTCTAGCGATCCGCTCAAACCCCAAACAACCACCTTCGTCATCACAACCACTCTTTGCGTCTTCGCGCCTTCGCGTGCCCCTCCTCCCGCACCAGAACGTTCCAATCACTCACGCAGCGCACCACCGCCCGATTTTACTGAGCGGTTCGTCAATTCAGTTTCCCGGGGTTGAGTGGTTCTCACGGAACCACGAAGGCCGCACGGTTTCGTGCGGAATTGCGGTCCGGCCAACCCCGAAACAAAGCCCTGACGGGGCACTACATCGGCGTGAGGCTGACCCCGCAGAGTACGGGAGGACGGGATGAGGACGGGACGAGCCGGATCCGTAGTTCGTCTTGCACGCCCTCCACGTCGAACCGCTTGACGATCGGGTGCAGCGGCGCGCCGGCCTCCGCAGCGACGTCGAGATCGGTGAACGCTTCGGTGTCCTCCACAATGACCGAGAAGATACGTTCACCCGGCCCGACCTGCTCCGGCTCGAGAAACACGAGTGTGACCCGATAGGCGCGCGGTGCACGGTCCTTTCCGAGCTTGAGCGTCAAACCGGTCAGGTTCGAAGCTCCGGAGGCGGCCACCCATCGCAGATCACCCTCCCGAACGCGAGAAGCGTGGTGCCGGAACCATTCCGGCTGGGGGGGATCGGTCTCGACGGTCAGTCGGGGAGAAGGGCCGCCGACAACCGGGTACTCCAACCAGAGCAGATCGTCTTCGTCACGGCGGTCGCCCGGCGCCCCCAGGTTGACTGCCAGCGACTCGATCGGCCGCGGGAGCGCGTCGGGCCGGTTGAACGTCCAGTATTCGGCCTGCGGCATGTGAATCAAGGCCAGCGAAGTCTGCAATTGATAGGCGCAGGTGCAGGTGCGCGTGTAGTCGGGGGCGTTGAGGACTCCGTCGGCCACGATCAGGTTGCTGGTGCAGGACGAGCGGAAGCCGCTGAGGTTGCCGGTCCCGCTGTCGGCCGCGAGGTCGCAGAAACCGGCTGCCCCCGAGCGGAACGTAAGCAGGTGTTCGCTGCCGATCGCCGTATTGCAGCCGTACATGCGGACGTATTCCCATCCGTCCGGTTCGCCGGTCAGCAGATTGAGGCTGAACCCCCCGGCCCCATTGGTGATGATGCGATCCTTCCAGAGCAGACACGGTCCGCCGTATTTCAGGTTGAGTTTCTTCCAGATCGGCGCGCCGTCGGCGCCGCGGTAGGCGACCATGCCGGTGTCGACTTCGTCCTCAGCGCGGTCGCGGTAGGCGCTGCCCGCCTGCAGCAGGACGTCATGTGGGGCGGAGTAGTTCAGAAACGTGCCGAACACATCTTCGTCGGTCGACCAGACGTCTTCGCCCGTCCGAACGTCGACGGCCGACAGGGTGGGGCGGGCGTCGGCGGTGACTCCCCGGCGGCGCAGCAATGAGAGCTGGGCCGGGCTCACTCCGTCAATGCAGAACACCTTGCCCGCCCCGAGGCAGATGCCGTTGTGCCGGAACGTGTATTCGGCCTCGCGAGTCCACAGCAGTTCGCCGGTGTGCCGGTCAAAGGCCGCGATCATCCGGCTGGAGGAAGCATAGCGCGACTGGAGGAGCGTGTCGGCGACGGCCGCAGGACGTGATGTGTCGTCGGTCGATTCGGAGGAGATCACGAGATAGGGATCGAGCGTAAAGTCGCTGCTGCCGGCGCCGACGTTGTGACCCTCCAGAGAGAAGACGTTGCGGCCCGGTTTCAGCAGTTCCTGAAAATCGCTGACGGCGAACGTCTCGTAGCCCTTGGCCTCATGTGATTCGACTCCTTCGGCCTCGGCTCCCGAACGGCGCGACACGTTCTTACGGACGACTTCGGTTCCGTTGAGGTAGGCGACGAAGGCGTCGTCATAATTGATCATGAGCTGCATCGACTTCGCACCGGCCGCCTGCTCGCCGTCGAATTCGCGACGGATGTAGACCCGCGTGTATTTCCCCTGCATGCCGCGCAGTACGGTCCGGTCGTCGTCGTCACCGTAGCCGAAACCGGCCGGTCCGTGCTTCCAGTCGCTTGCATCAAAGTCGGTGTCGGTCCAGTCCTGCGAGGGGTCGCCTCCGGCGAGATAGGCCCACTCGGCGTGCGGCTCGATGAGCGCTTGCGAGCCGTCCGGAATGACCGGTCGCTCGGTCCGGCCGGCGTTCTCATCCATGCCTTCGACGACGACGGGCGATGCCGTGGCGATCAGGGTGTCGCCATCGACTGCGATGAAGCCCCAGTGCGGCGCGTCGGACTTGTCCAGCCGGAACGACCGCGTCGTCTCGCCGGTTGCCGCATCGAGCGCCAGCAGTTTCTGGCCGTAAACGAGATAAACGGCGTCCGCGAGCGAGACGTAGTTGCTGCCAATCTCGCCGGCGCCGGGATGGTGGGCGGTGTTGTCGTAGTATGCGCCAAGTCCCGGGAATTCGCGTTCCCACCAGACGCGACCTGTATAAACGTCGACACAGCGGAGCATGTCGGGCCCCTCGATATAGAGACGACCGCCGGCGACCTGCGGGGCAGGACCGTGACCGTGACGAGGGAGGACGCGGTCGTTGGACGGGCCGCCGAACCAGAGGACTCCAAACGGCGCTTTGACAAGCCGATCCCGCGAGACTCCGCTCTGCGATGCGTCGCCGTACTGGTGCGTCCAGACACCGGCGCCCGGCAGCGGCCCGACGCGCCGGATGACCGTCCACGCACCGGACCGGGAGATCTCGGCGCTCTCGAAGTCCGCGTTGGAAACGTATTCCACCAGTTGCCCGTGCAGTTCGGGCGTCGTGTTCAGCACGGCCGTGCCGCCGTACGGCCGCAGAGTCTCGAAGATCCGGAGCAAGTCTTCTTGTGCCAGAAAGTCGCGTTTCTCATCGGACACGATCAGACCGGCCAGATACGGCGGGAATTCGAAGCGGAGCGGGTCACCGCGATGGGCCGCCGCCCGGACGCCGTACATGCCCTGTTCGTCGAGCGACTGCCGCAACCGGTCAATCAGTTCCGGGTCGTCATCCACGGCAATCACATCGAAATCAGACCGTCGCAGCAGAGCGTGAACGATTCCGGGATCGTCCAGTCCCAGCACGACGGCGAAGCCGGCCCCGGCGTCTGCGAGCGCCAGCAGGTCGTCCATTCGCGCATCGTGGGCGTCCTTGGCAGGAGCGGCGGCGGGTTGCCGGTCGAAGTCAAAGTAGGACGTCGGCACACGGGCGGAGCCGAAGCAAAGGATACGGGCATCGGTGGTCACGACGAATAGACGGTCGTCGGAGAAAATCATTGTCCACACGTTTCCGTCGACGTCCGCCGACCAGACCGGAGCCAGTTCTTCCGTGCGGCCGCTCTGTTCGAGATCGTACGCGGCGACCTTCTGATCGCCGCTCGCCAGTAGATGTCGACCGACCTGAATGTGGATGCGGCCCGGCTCGGAAAGACGAACGCGTTGTTGTCGGTCCGGAGTGAAGACAGGGCGGGTCTGCTCTCTCCCGCGGCGGTCGATCGTGGTGACGTCCTCGATGCGTCCTGTGGGCGTGGTGAGAACGATCTCCTGCGCTGCCGAGTCGCCGATCGTCCCGAATTCGCCGCTGACGAGCGCGGGAAACTGCGCAACCACGGCGCCGTCGTGGGGGCGGAGCGCCTCGTTGCCACAGAACAACAACTCTCCAGCCGCCATGACCTGGTGTCCCCCGCTCCCTTTACCGCCGAAGTCAAAGTGCTGCAATTCGCCGGTTTCGCGATCGAACACCGCCGGCAGAGTGCGTCCGCCGGGAACGATCACCGCTTCATCGGTCAGCGCCAGATGCCCCTGAGGGGAGATGGCACCGAAGGCGTCGGCCCCGTGCGGGTGTGTGACGAACATTCCGCTGGTCTCACTGTTGACCCACAAGGCCTCGCCGGTTTCGGCGTTGATCGCGTTGACGAAGATCCCCATCGAGGGCCAGATGCCCGCCGCGAAGTAGGCGACGCCGTCGTCGACGACGACGCCCCCGCGGGCGGGGAGCGCCGAAATGAGTCTCCCGTTTCCGATGATCGTGCGCCGGCTCGCACCGCCGAGAACATCCCACACCAGTTCGCCGGTCTTCGCGTCCAGGCAATACAGCCGCCCGTCATCGCTCACTGCGTAGACTCGACCCTCCCAATACGTCGGCGCAAACCGCACGGGTCCGTCGGTGTAGAACCGCCACTTCTCCTCTCCGGACCGCGTGTCGTAGGCGGTGACCGAGTCGTTGACCGTGGACCCGACAAACAGCGAGTCTCCCGCGGCGACGGGCTCGTAGCCGGCGTCGAACTGCAGCTTGAACTGAGATGCAGGCCACGCAGGCCGCGTCGCCGGCAATTGCCGCACCCAATGCAGATGGAGTTCCTGCGGAAGCTGCGCAGGCGAGGCCGCGCGGCGACCGGCGTCATATCGCCAGGTCGGCCAGTCACCGGCCGACGCCTGCCCGCAGCAGCACAGCATGAGCAGGACGACGGCAGAAGAGATTTGAGCGTGTGGCACGTCCAAGGGCTCCCGGTTTGTTCTCAATTCCTTATTCCGGTCGACAATTGTAGCATGATCGAATGTGAAGCGTTCTGCCTGCGGCGAGATCGCCGATGCCCGCCGGGTGTGACCGCAAGCCGGAAGGGCGCTGCGGAACCCGCTGTCAGTGGTCTGACTCGCTGAGCAGGCCTTCGAGCGTGCTGTGCATGATTTCTTCGCAGGGTCCGACGAAGGACCAGGATTGTTCGTAGCCGCCGTTGTCGGTGTAGATGCGGTCCTCGCCGATGTACCACGGGGCGCAGTCTCCATAGCCGGCGACGCAGACGAAGCGATCGGGCCGGGCCGCCTGGGCTGCGAGTTGGAACTGCACAAACGGTTCACCCGGCAGATGGACCACGTCGACGTCGCCCACTGACCAGGCGGTGAACTCAATCGGCCGGCCGGCCTGCACGCGTTCGATCCAGGCGACAAGCATCGCCTTTCGGAGCCGCTCGGAGAAACCGACTCTCTCGTCCTCCGCGATCTTGCGGGCCGCCTGCAGTGTGAATGCCGCGTCTCTCCGGAGCGGGAGTTCCACAGCGACTGCGCGCCATGTGAAGGAACTGACCGGTTGGCGCTGGTTGGCGTCGCAGTCCGCGACGGCGGCTCTGAGTCCGGTGAGCATCCGCTTTGTCAGGGCGGCCTGGGCCTCTTCGGAGCCGTCGTTGTACTTGCCCATGGCGATGTTGCCGCCGCAGCCGGTGAAGTAGACCTGCGGCACGTTCTCCTCGGTTTCCAACTGTTCGCGGGTGATGCCGGGGACGTCGCTGGTGACGACCGGGCCGCTGCGGGTCTGCGGATGGGTTGCATAGTAGTGCAGTCGGACGAGCGGCCGCTCGTTCTGGTAGAAGGTGACCGTCCGCAGCCAGGGGTCGATCAGCCCTTCGGGGGCGTTGCGCAGGATCGGATCACCGCCGGCGGCGCTGGAGCGAACGAGCAGGCTGCCGTCGGGTTGGGGGACGCGGCGGTTGGAAGCCACGCGGTCCACCTTTGCTTTCCCGGTGCTGAGATGCGTGACGACCTGCAGACGGGAGAGCGCTTCTTTGGCGGCATGCGCAACATCGTCGGCAGCGTGTTCGGCGGCCTTGATGCCGGATTGCAACTGCTCAGGTTCGTCGGCGTAGAGCATGCGGTCGGTGTTGACGTCGAAGACCGGGGCGGTGTGCTGATGCAGCGACTGCACGGCGACGTGGGACGTAGCTGTTCCCGCGGCTGATGCGATCTCTTCGCGGAACATGTCGTACGAGTCGTTGCAGAGCCCGCAATAATCAATGGCGCAGATGACGTATGTCTCGCCCGAATGGGCGAATACGATCCCCTTCGCCAGCAAGGGGTCTGCGATCTCTGTGAATTCGTCGATGAAACCGACACAGACGCGCTCGTGGAGCGGCGGGGACACGTCGACTGAGAAAGTCGCCAGGCGGAGTTCGGCCGGCTCCGCAGCGACTGCAGCGCGGGAGACGAGCATCGCAGCGATGAACGCGACGAGCACAGCGGTTCCGGGGAGCCAGACAGGCAACAGACGTCGAGAATGCATCGGCTCGAGTTCAATTAGATCCGGCGGGAGAGCGGGTGATTCGATGGAGTCGCATTCAATTTACGCGACACGGCGGAAAGTTCCACGCAGGCCGCCCCCTGGCAGGGAACATATCAATCGCCTTTGATCCGACATTGGCGCAACCTGATCGAGAAGACAGAATACTACCACTGACGCTCGACCGGACACCAACGGAGGCAGCGGAATGGGGCACGCCGCAGCGCGGAGCAACGGGGGTTGGACTTCACGTCGGACCGTCCTCAAAGCCGGATCGGCCGGGTTGCTGGGCTCGTCGCTGATCGACCAGGGGCGCGCGAATCCTGCTGCGGGAAACGCGAAGTCTGTGTTGTTCGTCTTCCTGACCGGGGGGATCTCGCAGCACGACAGTTTTGACATGAAGCCGGACGCGCCGGCAGACGTGCGCGGGGAATTCCATCCGATCCTGACCGCGACGGCCGGAACGTCGATCTGCGAACATCTCCCGTTGCTGGCCCAGCGGACAAACGATTACGCGCTGGTGCGGTCGGTCGCGAGCAACAGCAACGCGCACGAGGTGGCCTGTCACATGTTGCTCACCGGCCGGCTCGATTTGCCGCCGGGGTTCACCACGGGCAGTGCGCCGAGTCCCAACGAGTGGCCTTCGATCCCCTCGCAGGTCACCTACGCCCTGCACGGCCGGGGAAATCCGAGTCTGCCGCCGGCGGTTGTGCTTCCCCAGCCGAGTGTCAACGAAGCGGCGCGGTTCCGCCCCGGTCAGTACGCCGGCCGTCTGGGAAAGAAGTGGGAGGCGTGGCATGTCGACATCGCGGCGAAGTGCGCGCTTGGGAACGGGGCGTGCCCGCATTGCTTCCGCTTCGACGAGGACCATTTTGAGCATGGATCGCCGACGGTTTTTTCGACTCCGATGCTGACGCTCCCGGAAGGGGGACCGCATCGACTCGGCCGCCGCATCGATCTTCTGGGTGAGATCGAGCTGCAACAGCGGGGCGTGAGGCAGGTTGCCAATCTGAGAGAGGTCGACGCGTACCGTGAACAGGCGATTTCGGTGCTGGCCGATCCGAAGGTGAGGCGCGCATTCGATGTTGAGAACGCCGATGCAGAGACGGTCGATCGGTACGGCCGGAACAAGTTCGGTCTCTCGCTGTTGATGGGACAGCGGTTGCTCGAGGCGGGCGTGCGTTTCGTGCAGGTGAATCTGGGCAAAAACTCATCGTGGGACACCCACCGCAGAAACTTCGTCAACCTGAAGCGGAACCTGCTGCCCTACCTCGATCAGTCGCTCTCGGCTTTGCTGGACGACCTGAACGCGTCCGGACGGCTGAAGGAAACGCTCGTCCTCGTGACGGGGGAATTCGGCCGGACGCCGCGGATCAACAAGGACGCCGGCCGTGACCACTGGGGACCGGTGATGACGTCGCTCTTTGCGGGCGGGGGCGTGCGCGGGGGAAACGTGATTGGCGCTTCGGACGGAATCGGCGCGTATGCGGTCGAAGATCCGCTCACGGTCGAGAACCTGGCTGCGACGATGTATGACGCCCTCGGCATTCCGGAGCATCAGTCCTGGTCGGACGTGGACGGCCGGCCGTACGAAATGCGAAGGGCGGAGCCGATTCATCAGTTGTTCTGACGGGTCTCGACCGATTTCGCGCCGAGCATTCCACCGCTTTGGTTGCTACCATAGGGCTGTCGGTTTTTCGCTGGCTGCTCGACGCTGCACTCGCACCAGAGCAAGTTGCTACCATTTGTCCGCGTCGAGCGGTGTTTCGACTGTCGAGGACGAGAATCCGCGGGACAGACCGCCAACACTGATCTGCAAAGCGCCATAATCGCTGGAGACGACGGATGAGCGTATCTGCTTCAGACTTCTCGCATCTCAAGGCCGATTACGACCGCGACGGATTCGCCATCGTGCGTGGTCTGCTTCCGCCGGAGCAGTTCGAAGAACTGCGGTCGAATCTCGATCGGTATATTGCCGAGATCGTGCCGACGCTGCCCGACAGTGACGCCTTCTTCGTCGACAAGGCCCGCCCGGAGACGCTCAAGCAGATGCAGCACATGGGGGGCGACGCGTACTTTCGCGAGTACGTGAAGCATCCGATCTGGAATGCCGTGGCCGAGGCGCTCAACGGGGAGCCGTCTTCGTCTGAAACTCCGGAGTGGTTCAACAAGCCGGCCGGAACCGACAGCCCGACGCCGCCGCATCAGGACAATTACTATTTCTGCCTGGAGCCGCCGCATGTGCTGACAATGTGGATGGCGCTCGACCGGGTGGACGAAGAGAACGGCTGCCTGCGATACGTGCGCGGTTCCCACCTGGAAGGGGTCCGGCCTCACGGGCGGTCCGCCGTGCTAGGATTCTCGCAGGGGATCCTCGATTACGGTCCCGATGACGAAGCCCGGGAAGTGCCGATCTGTCTGGAACCGGGCGACGTCGCCGTCCATCACGGAAACATGATCCACCGCGCCGATCCGAATCGCACTGCCGACCGGTCCCGCCGCTCGTTTGCCATGGTCTTTCGCGGCGAGAGCGTGCGGCGGGACGAGGAAGCGTATGCGCGTTACATGGATGGCTTGCGACAACAGCACCAGGAGATGGGACTGGCAACGACGTGATTCCGATGCGGATTGACAGTCGCGAAATGCCCGGCGGGGGTATCGCCGGCAGAACTGTCCAGAACCACGGCCTCGGCAGCCTGTCGTTTACACACCTCTCTCCATCCTCGATTGAGTGAATCTCAGAGAGATTCGAATGGAACGCGGATGACCACGGATTGGACCGATTTTCGCTGATTGTTTTCTTGCGTATCGACGCCATGCGCGCCTGACCGATGCGGTCTCGGCGTTGCCGCCTTTGTTGGAATACCCCCCCAAATCCGTGCTGATCCGCCAAATCCGTGAAAATCTGTGTCCTATTCGAGAATCTCTTGGGCCCGGTTTCTCGGGGCCGGGCCCCAGCCGAGTTATGTGTCACTGGCAGCCTTGGAAGCCTGTTCTACGAACTGCTTGCTCGTTCCCGAACTCTTGTTTGGGGACTCGCCGTGCGTTGAAGTGGGTGTGCCCAAACGGAAGTTTGGGCACAAGGTTTCGAGAAATACTTTGCGGCCGAATTGCTGCGTACATCGGCGAGCCAACACATGACTGAACCGAACGTCTACCTTGGCGGACGCATGGTGCCCGCCTCACAGGCACATCTGGCGATCTACGACGCCGGGATCGTGCTCGGCGCGACGGTGACCGACATGACGCGGACGTTTCATCAGAAACTGTTCCGCCTCGAAGATCACGTCAGCCGGTTTTTCCGCTCGCTGAAGTATGTGCGGATCGACATCGGCCTCGATCAGACCGGGTTGATCGATCTCTCCAATGAGCTGGTCGCCCACAACGCGGGTCTGCTGGAGCAGGAAGACGAACTGGGCCTGATTTTCTTCGCCACGCCGGGGGAGTACCCGACCTATGCCGGATCAGCCGGTGGGGGCGCGTCGACGAGGCCGACCTTTTGCGCGCACACGTTTCCCATGCCGTGGGAGTTATGGGCAAAGAAGATGGAACACGGCGTGCACGTGGTGACACCCTCGATCCGGCACGTGCCGCCGCAATGCTATGACCCGAAGATCAAGTACCGCAGCCGGATGCATTATTATCTTGCCGATCAGGAGGCGCATGCGGTCGACCCGGACGCTGCCGCGCTGCTGCTCGATCTGGAAGGGAACGTGACGGAGACGGGAGGGGCGAATTTCCTCATCGTCGAGCAGGGAGCGATCGTTTCGCCGACAACGCGGAATACGCTGCCCGGCGTGAGCAAGCAGACAGTGAGCGAACTGGCGGCCGATCTGGGCATCCCGTTCGTGGAACGGGATTTCCAGGTCTACAACGTGATGAACGCGGACGAGGCGTTTCTGGCGACCACGCCGGTCTGTGTGATGCCGGTCACACGGATCAACGGATCGGACATCGGCGACGGAAAGCCGGGACCGGTTGTCGCGCGGCTGCAGGCGGCGTGGAGTGAGCGCGTGGGGCTCGATATCACGCGCCAGATCCGGGACGGGGCGGCGCGGCGACTTAAGCAGCAGGAGGCGATTCCGCGCGACGATAGGCCATAGCCCAGTTGCAACGTGCGAAACCGCAAGCGGGAAACTGCGAGCGGACCTGGTCGCAAGGTCAACAACTACATCAGACCGGGGATTGGTTCGCCGTGGTAGATGTGGTGCGGGCGGTTCAGATCGTCGTGCCACGCGGCGGTGGGGGGGATGCCGAGGGCCGAATAGATTGAGGCGGCCATGTTCTCCGGCTTCTGGGGATTCTCTGCCGGATAGGCGGCGATCTCGTCGCTGGAACCGATCACATTGCCGCCCTGCACGCCGCCTCCCGCGAAGAAGACGGTTTGCACTGCGCCCCAGTGGTCTCGGCCGGGCGCGTCGTAGTGTTCCGCCAGGTGCGAGATTTTCGGCGTCCGGCCGAATTCGCCCGCCATCACGATCAGCGTGCTGTCGAGCAGTCCGGTTTCGCTCAGATCGTCCAGCAGTGCGGAGAGCGCCCGGTCGGTGGGGGGGAAGAGTTTGTCGCGGAGCCGCCAGAAGGCGTCGCCGTGCGTATCCCAGCCCTCATTGTTGCCGAGGTTGACCTGGACCATGTTCACGCCCGCTTCAACGAGGCGGTAGGCCATCAACAGCGACCAGCCGAAGCTGTTCTTGCCGTAGCGGATCTGAGTCTGTTCGTCCGCACTGGTGACGTCGAGCGCGCTGCGGACCTCGCGGCTGGCGAGCAACGAAATGGCCGACTCGCGGTGCTCGTCGTAGCGGACCGCTTGGGCGGAGCGATCGAGTTCGCTGCGCTGGAGATCGATCGTTTCGAGCAGCGAGAGCCGCTCGTCGAACCTGCCGCGCGTGAGGTCGGCGGGGAGATTGAGGCTCGGCGCCTGAAAAACGTGCGGCTCGCCGGACGTCGGATCTTTCCGGGGCAACTGGTAGAAGGCGTACTCGGGGTACGCGCCCCGCCAGAACGGATCGCCGTACTGAGTGGCCTGGATGAGAAACGGGTCGCGGCGGCTGCCCATCTGGCCGCCGTACGCGCCGGGGATCGTGCCGCCCGACCAGTGCACGAGTTTCTCCGGCAGCATCACGGACGGGGGAAGATTGTTGTTGCGGGGCGGGACGGCGTCGCCGACGATTGACGCGATTGAGGGCCAGTCCGAAGAGCGGGGCTTGCGGTCTCCCCGGAATCCGGGCGAGGCGACCGACCGGCCGGTCAGCATGAAGTAATGGCCGAGAGTGTGACCGTTGGTGGGATGCGTGAGCGAACGGAGCAGCGCCCAGTGCCGGCTGCGTTGTGCGAGCATCGGCAAATGCTCACAGATTTCGATTCCCGGCGTGGCGGTGGCGATCGGGCTGAATTCACCCCGGACGGCGTCGGGAGCGAGCGGCTTGAGGTCGAAACTGTCCTGTTGGGCGAGGCCGCCGGAGAGGAAAATGTAGATGCAGGATCGCGCGGTCGCGGGTTGCGCGGACGGGCCGGCCGCTTTGAGCGGCTTGAGGTGGTTCATCCCCAGGCCGAGCAGACCGACGGCGCCGGCCTGCACGGCGGTGCGACGGGAAAGTGAGGGATGGTTCCACGGCGATGTGTTCATCGGGCGGGATCCTGCTTGTCAAACGATTTCGCACGCCCACGGCGTGCGCTCCGGGGACTATTCTTCTTCCTTCGAATCAACTTCGGCTGTTTCCGTTTCAATCCACGCCTGCCAGGCGGCGATCTGTTCGGCTCGTTCGTCGGGCGGACTGAAGGGATCGAACGCGATCTCCGCGCGTGTGACGTGGGAGAGCACTCCGCCGGCCGCCGCTCGGACGGCCAATCGTTCGTCGGAAAGCTGCATGGCCAGCAGCGACCAGACAGGCTCGCCGGCTGCTTCGAGCGCGGCCAGGGCTTCGCTGCGATCGGCGCGCCGGGCACGCGCGACGTATTCCGTCAGTGCCGCAATCGCAGCGGCCGTGTCGTCCGGCGTCGGACCGGATGCGAGGGCCTCGAGCAGGTCGCCCAGAACGTCTTCCACCGGTTGCGGATTCTCGAGCGCATCCCGGAGAAATTCGACAAAGACGTCGGCCGGCATGTAGCCGGGGCGCGTCGCGATGATGCGATCCTCTTCATTGAGCACGAACGTGTTGGGCAACCCGCGGACGTGAAACTGCGCCGCGAGTTCTTCCTGCTGGTCGACGTCGATCTTCACCCAGAGGAACCGGCCGGCGAGCGCCGCGACCGCTTCACTCTGAAACGTGTCGACATCCATCTTGCGGCACCAGGCGCACCATTCGCCGGTGAAGGTGACGACGGCCGGTTTCTTCGCCTCTTCGGTCTGCGCCGCCTCGTCGGCCCGCGCCGCGTCGATCGTGGGATGGAAGTCGACGGCGGACGCGAGACGGGGTGTGATGCAAAGGATCAGGGCGGGGAGCAGGCCGGTCTGTGTGAGTTTGAGAAGCGTCATACGAGAGGGTTCCGGGCTCAGTGAGCCCGGCTACAGGTGGGCGGCTACCAGGCTCAGTGAGTCCGGCTCCAAGTGGGTGAGAATTTGTCGTCGATCAGTGGGTCAGCGTGTAGGCGAGGAGGTTGACGTTCATCTGCCGCGCGTTGCGGATTTCGTCGCCGCCGC